>Ga0172375_10000867_pt1 | contig 48952 bp, 46 predicted proteins | sample LakKiv1m_FD_114537 | JGI IMG/M metagenome (GOLD analysis project Ga0172375, IMG submission 114537) | Freshwater microbial communities from Kabuno Bay, South-Kivu, Congo - kab_092012_11.1m | ecosystem: Environmental > Aquatic > Freshwater > Lake | place: Democratic Republic of the Congo... | reverse complement strand
TGCGGCCGGGCTTCAAACCCGGTTGGGGGCGGCAGCCGCTCCCGGGTGAGTTCGACTCTCACTGCCTTCCGCCAATCTCCCTCGCCTCCACCCTCTCTCCAGCCGCCAGATCGGTGTGCGACAGTCTGACCCATATCGCGATATCAAAAAGCCATCCATTTATCGTGCGAAGCGCGTCACAATCGGCGTTTTTCTTTCCAGGGATGGGAGAGACCTTTGTGAACGATCGGATCGATGAGCGGCGTGCGTTTCATGCACTGCGAGACCATATCGATTGCCTGTTGACGGCAGGTGCTTCGCTGGTGGGCCGGGACCCGGTGCAGCTGAGTCTGCAGGGCCGCACGTTGACGGTACGGCATGGAATGCTGGTCAACGAGAATGGCCATCAGGACCTCGAGACGCTGGCAGAACTGGAATGGTCGAACAAGCGCACCCGCGATATGGCGATCGAGCTCTGCATCCGCCAGCTCGATCAGGCGATCAAGGAAAGCTGCGAACAACTGCTGGGCTATTCGACGCCGGATTAGTCCTGAGCGCTCGGAGCAACCATCGCGGCATCGGGGCTTGCATGGAAGCGGTGGGCTGAAGCCCACCGTACCGTGCAGCCTGCAGCACCGTTACTTCCACTGCAACGCCTGCACATGGGCGTTGGCCGGGTCGAAGTTGTCCAGGCGCATGCGTTCGGCGATTGCCGGCTGGGCTGCTTCACCCAGTGGGAAGGCGTCGCGCACAGCAGCCCACATCTCGGGCTGCAGGCGGACCATCCAACCTTCGCCGTAACAGTCCTGGTTGATCAGCCCAGGGCGCTTCAGCAGCGCTTCGTTCACCGCCAACAGCGTGCCGCTAAGTGGACAACGTGCCGAGGACGCGGCCTTGGCGAATTCCACCACGCCGAAGCTGCGGTCGCGCTCGATGCGGGCGCCGACGCGCTTGGGAGTAAAGGCGAATATCTGGCCGTAGAGCGCGCAACCGTAGGCTGTCAGGCCGAGGGTGACGCTGCCGTCGGCTTCCTCGCGCAGCCACAGGCTGTGCTCCGGCGCGTAACGCAGCGTGTCGGGAAATTCCAGGCCCTGCACATTCATAGGGTCAGCACCCGCTCGTACTCCAGGATCATCTGCGCCAGCTCGCCACCGCTGGAGATGTCGTCCAGCTCGGCGATCAGCGCGGTGGCTTCCAACTGGGCGCCGGGCTGGCGGCACATCAGCAGCCGCGCGCCCGCCGCTTTGGCATTGCGAATAAAGTGCAGCAACGGCTCGCCCCCGTCCACCGCACGCAGCGTTGCGGCGACCTCGGGGTGCGCCAGCTGCGTGGCTTCTCCGGTGAGGTAGAGGGTGACCTCGGCATCCATGCAGGCGAGCAGCGTCGCGATGTGGAATGGCGCGGCGCAACGGGCGGGGGTGCTGGGGCCGCTGGCAACCAGGATCAGCACACGTGAGGGAGACTGCTGCATAACGCCCCTTCTGGACCAGGCCGACGAGTTAAGCCGTCAAGCGCACGTTCGCCGCCGTTCAGGCCATTGCATGAAACTATCATCACCATAGCCTACAGTTTCGATTTCATGGTCTAGGATTTTTCACGGATGCACAGATAGGAGATCGAGCATGCTGGCGACATTGCTACCGGCCCTGAAAGAACTCGCCGTGCCACTGAAACTGCAGCTGTGGGATGGCAAGGAGATCGACATCGGCCCCGCCCCTTCCGTCACGCTGGTCATCAGGGACCCCAGCCTCGTCACTCAGTTGGCCAGCCCCAGCCTGGATGTGCTTGGCGCCGCCTATGTCGAAGGTCAGATCGACCTGCACGGGCCGGTGGATGAGGTCATCCGTATCGGCGACGTGATCAGTCGGGCAATGAGCCAGGACGATTTCTCGACACCGGCACGCGAGGCCCATGACAAGGCGACCGATGCCGAGGCCATCTCCTACCACTATGACCTGTCCAACGACTTCTACCAGCTCTGGCTGGACCGCGACATGGTCTATTCCTGTGCCTACTTCGAGACCGGCGAAGAGGCTATCGACCAGGCGCAGCAGGCCAAGCTGCGCCTGATCTGCCGCAAGCTGCGGCTCAAGCCCGGCGACCGCCTGCTGGATGTCGGCTGCGGTTGGGGCGGATTGGCCCGCTTCGCCGCCCGCGAGTTCGGCGCTCGGGTGTTCGGTATCACCCTCAGCCGCGAGCAGCTGGCGCTGGCCCGCGAGCGCGTGGCGGCCGAGGGGCTGCAGGATCAGGTACAACTGGAGCTGATGGATTACCGCGACCTGCCGCAGGACGAGCGCTTCGACAAGGTGGTCAGCGTCGGCATGTTCGAGCACGTCGGCCACGCCAATCTGCCGCTGTACTGCCAGCGGCTGTTCGGCGCGGTGCGTCCGGGTGGCTTGGTACTCAACCACGGCATCACCTCGCGCCATCTCGATGGCCGGCCGGTGGGCCATGGCGCCGGCGAGTTCATCGATCGCTACGTGTTTCCCCATGGCGAGCTGCCGCACCTGGTGAACATCAGCGGCTGCATCAGCGAAGCGGGGCTGGAGATCGTCGACGTGGAAAGCCTGCGCCTGCATTACGCACGTACGCTGCAGCTGTGGAGCGAGCGGCTGGAAGCCCGGCTCGCCGAGGCCCAGGCGCTGGTGCCCGAGCGGGCGCTGCGTATCTGGCGGCTGTATCTGGCGGGTTGCGCCTATGGTTTCCGCCGCGACTGGATCGACCTGCATCAGATTCTGGCGACCAAGCCGCTGCCGGACGGCTCCCACGAGCTGCCCTGGACGCGCGCCGACCTGTACCGCTGAAGAGGCTGGCCGCTGCGCCCGACGTCGACGGGCGCGGCGTGCTGACGTCAACGCAGCAACAGCAGCGGCGTTCGGGTGGTGCGGATCATGTTGGTGGTGGTGCTGCCGACGAAGAACTGGCGAATGCGCGAATGGCCGTAGGCGCCCATCACCAGCAGATCGATGCCGTGCTCGGCCTGATAGGCATGCAGGGTCGGCTCGACCTCACCGTCGCGGATGGCGATCTGCACTGCGAAACCGGCCGACGCCAGTACGGCGCGCGCATCTTCCAGCTGCGCGCGGTGCTCGGCGCCATCCTGCCCAACCATCACCAGATGGATCGGCATGCCTTTGAACAGCGGGCTGCCGGCCAGCATTTCCATGCCCTTGCGGCTGGTGGCACTGCCGTCGAAGGCGAGCATCACGCTCTGCGGCGCACTGAATTCGCCGGGTACCACCAGGATCGGTCGCTGCATGGTGCGGATGACATTCTCCAGCTGGCTGCCGATGTGCTGGAGGGCATCGTCGCTGTCCTCACCCTGGCGGCCGATCACCAGCAGGCGCGTTTCGTTCTGCAGATCGCGCAGGGCTTCGACCAGGTCGCCATGACGCTGCCGGCATTCCGGCTGGGCGACACCGGCGGCAATCGCCCGCTGGCGCGCCGCATCGAGCATCATGCGGCCCTCCTCAAGGGCGAGCTTGGCGCGCTTTTCGTCCAGCGTCGCCAGCTCCTGCAGCAGGAACTCGCGGCTGCCGAGCCCGATGATGCCGCTGAGGTCGCCCGACATCGGGTACTGCTGGCGATCCAGCACGTGCAGCAGCGTCAGCGGCGCGCCCAGCCGCCGGCTGGCCCAGGCCGCGCAATCACAGACCGCCGCGGCCTGCGGAGAGCCGTCGATACAAGCCATTACATGGGTCATGGTGCTTCTCCTGGTCAGTGGCTCACGATCGGGTCGATGGCCGCGGGTTCGCCATGCACGCCAAGGCGATCGTCGCGCTCGCTTGTTGAGACCCGGCACCCGGGCATCGGTGCCGTCGCGGCGGTCATTGCAGCCTGCTCACCAACGGCTCGTCTACCCGAACACGGTAGGCCAGGGCGCAGGGGATGACCACCGCCAGGACGGCAGTCGTCTGGCCATCGGGAACGACGAAGGCCCGACTGGCGAGCCGGGCTGCCGAGCTAGGTCCAGAGCTCGTCCAGGTTGTTGAACCCCCAGGCGGCGGGATCTTCCCGACCGACGATGCGGTCGCCGCATTGAGGGTTGGAGAGATCCAGCTCCTGGGCGGGAATCGCCGCCCGGGTGCGCACCGAATAGAACAGCTTCAGCCGCGGCGCGGTCAGTTGCTGCGGATGATGCTCGATAACCACGCCGAGCCGACCCGACTGCAGCCGCACCAGCGAGCCCAGCGGATAAATGCCCACGGTACGGACGAAGGCGTGCAGCAGCTGCGTATCGAAATGCCCTTGCCACTGGGCCGTGCGTGCCAGCGAGCCCGAGGCATCCCAGGCCGTCTTGTACGGGCGGTTCGAAGTGATGGCGTCGTACACATCGCAGATCGCACCCATGCGAGCCAGCAGGCTGATCTCTTCGCCCGCCAGCCGGTGCGGGTAGCCGGTGCCGTCGACCTTTTCATGGTGATGCAGGCAGACGTCCAGCACCGCGTCGGATACGGCGGTCTGCGCGGCGAGCAGCATGGCATGGCCGCGCTCCGGGTGGCTGCGCATGATGGCGTACTCGTCGTCGCTCAGCTTGCCCGGCTTGTTGAGCACATCCAGCGGCATGGCCATCTTTGCCGATGTCGTGCAGCAACCCGGCCATCCCGGCTTCGTGCACCTGATCCTCGGGCAGGTCCAGCTGACGGGCGAGCGCGACCATCAGCGCGCACACCGCCACCGAATGCATGTAGGTGTATTCGTCCTTGGTCTTCAGGCGCGCCAGGCTCAGCAGCGCCGAACCGTTGCGCGCCAGTGAGGCGGATATCTGCTCCACCAGGGGCTGGCACTGTTGCGGATCGACGGCTTTGCCCAGACGAGCCTCGTTGAACATCGAGGTCACCTGCTCCTTGGAGCGCTTGAGCAGCCGGCTCGCGCGCTGCACCTCGTCATCCACGCTGCACTGCTGCGTCGAGGTGGTGGCGTCCGACGGCAGGCTGGAGGGCTCCGGTGGCTGCACCAGCGGTGGCGCATCGGCGGCGGCCGGCGTTGCCGTTTCGACATCCACGCCCTTCTCCACGTCGATCCACAGCGCCTTGACGCCACTGCCGCGCAGCGTCTGCAGGTCGGCGGAATCGGTCAGCAGGAACTTGCTGCGCCAGAACGGATGGTCGAACCAGCTGCCCTCCAGAGCGTGTACGTACATGCCGAAGCGAAGCTGACTGACAGGGATTTTTCTGAGCAAGGCGCACCTCGATTCGTGAGCGGCGCTGGTAGCCGCGCAAGCGTTCCATGCTCGCCACTACAAGAACTCCCCCACAGTATATGTGTGATGGCACCTTGCCTCTACATGTCTGGATCAAGACTTTGGTGTCGATCGGCTCGCCGGTCGGTCCACAGGGACGACGGCTTTCGCTTACCATCGACGCGTCCCTTCGCGAGCCAAGCCATGCCTGCCCTTCCCAACCGCTTCCGTGTCAGCCTGATCGTGGCGCTGATTCTCGTCGGCCTGCTGCTCAGCATGTATTGGGCCGGGCGGTTGGCCGAGCAGCGCGCCTGGGCCGAGCGCGGACAGGAATCGCAGGGGCAGCTGGAATTGTATGCCCAGGCGATACATACCCAGGTCGAGCGCTTCCGCTCAGTGCCGGCGCTGCTGGCGCTGGACAGCGACATCCAGGCGCTGCTCGCCGACCCGGGCAATCGCCAGTTGCGTAGACAGCTCAACCAGCGCCTGGAGCAGCAGAATCATGCCGCTGGCTCTTCGGTGCTCTACCTGCTGGACCGCAACGGCGAGACCATCGCCGCCAGCAATTGGCGCGACTGGAGCAGCTTCGTTGGCAACAACTATGCCTTTCGCCCTTACTTCCGCGATGCCGTGGCCAATGGCAGCGGGCGCTACTTCGCCGTCGGCGTCACCACCGGCATTCCCGGCTACTTCCTCTCCAGTTCGGTGAAGAACGCCGCCGGCGAGCTGCTCGGCGTACTGGTGGTCAAGCTCGAACTGGAGGACATGCAGCGCGACTGGGTCGGCCAGCCGGGCATCCTGCTGATCGCCGACTCGCTGGACATCGTCATCCTCACCAACCGCCCGGCCTGGCGCTTTCGCTACCTGAGCCCATTGAGCGACGAGGTGCGCAGCCGGCTGGTGGATGTGCGCCGCTATGCCGAGCAGACCCTGCAACCCTTGCCGAGCAGCCAGGTGCAGCAACTCGGCGAAGGCAGCGAGCGGCGCCTGGTGGACGGCCCGGATGGCCGCCGCGAGTACCTCTGGCAGCGTCTGGCTTTGCCCGAGGAAGACTGGACCCTGCACCTGCTGCACGACCCGCAGTCGGTCAGCGCCAGCGTGCGCAGCTACCGCCTGGCCGCGGCCGGCGTGTGGATGACCCTGGCGTTCCTGCTGCTCTACCTGGCACAGCGGCGCAAGACCCACCGTGTCGAGCTGCGCAGCCGCAGCGAACTGGAGCGCCTGGTACAGGAGCGCACCCGCGAGCTGCACACTGCCCAGGACGAGCTGGTGCATGCCGCGCGCATGGCCGCGCTGGGGCAGATGTCCGCAGCGCTGGCCCACGAGATCAACCAGCCGCTGACCGCACTGCGCATGCAACTGGCCAGCCTGCGCCTGCTGCTCGACAGTGGCCGCGAGGGAGAGGTGCGCGAGGGGCTCGGGCATGTCGAAGGCCTGCTAGAACGCATGGCCGCGCTGACCAGCCACCTGAAGACCTTCGCCCGCAAAAGCCCGGCCGGACTGCAGCAGCACCTGGCGCTGGCGGATGTGCTGGAGCAGGCGCTGCAACTGCTCTCGCCGCGCATCCGCAGCGAGCAGGTCGAGGTGTTCCGCCAGGTGCCGGCCGAGGCCAGGGTGAATGGCGATGCGATCCGCCTCGAGCAAGTGCTGATCAACCTGCTGCACAACGCACTGGATGCCATGGCCGAGCGCCCGCAGCGACGCCTGCGCATCCTCTGTCAGCTCAACGGTGACCGCTGGCAGCTCAGCGTAGGCGACAACGGCGGCGGTATTGCCAGCGAACATCTGGATCAGGTGTTCGAGCCCTTCTTCACCACCAAACCGGTCGGCCAGGGCCTCGGCCTCGGGCTGGCGGTGTCCTACGGCATCGTCCGTGAGATGGGAGGCACGCTGGAAGTCAGCAACGACGAGCACGGCGCGGTGTTCACTCTGACGCTGCCGGCTGCCGAAGCGCACGCCGCCGAGTAAACTGCCGCGACGCGACCGCGAGGAGCAGGCAATGAGCGGGCAGGTAATCTTCATCGACGACGAGGCGGCGATCCGCCAGGCCGTGCAGCAGTGGCTGGAGCTGTCCGGCTTCCAGGTGCGCACCTTCTCACGCGCTCGCGAGGCGCTGGCGGCGCTGGATCGCGACTTTCCCGGGGTGCTGATCAGCGACGTGCGCATGCCCGATCTCGACGGCCTCGGCCTGCTCGAACAGCTGGTCGCGCTGGACGCCGACCGGCCGGTGATCATGGTCACCGGGCACGGCGATGTGCCCATGGCGGTGCAGGCGCTGCGCCAGGGCGCCTACGACTTCATCGAAAAACCCTTCACCCCGGAACGCCTGCTCGACAGCGTACGCCGCGCCATGGACAAGCGCCGGCTGGTCTGCGAGAACCGCCAGCTGCGCGAGCAGTTCGCCCGCAAGGGACGTATCGAATCGCAGCTGCTCGGCGTATCACGGGCGATGGTCAACCTGCGCCGGCAGGTGCTGGAGCTGGCCGGGACCGACGTCAACGTGCTGATCCGTGGCGAGACCGGCAGTGGCAAGGAACAGGTCGCGCGCTGCCTGCATGACTTCAGCCCGCGCGCCGGCGGGCCGTTCGTGGCGCTGAACTGCGCGGCGATCCCGGAAACCATCTTCGAAAGCGAGCTGTTCGGCCACGAGAGCGGCGCCTTCACCGGCGCCCAGGGCAAGCGCATCGGCCGCATCGAGCATGCCGCCGGCGGCACGCTGTTCCTCGACGAGATTGAAAGCATGCCGCTGGCGCAGCAGGTCAAGCTGCTGCGCGTGCTGCAGGAAAAGACCCTGGAACGGCTCGGCTCCAACCGCAGCATCGAGGTCGACCTACGGGTGATCAGCGCGGCCAAGCCGGACCTGCTGGAAGAGGTGCGCGGCGGACGCTTCCGCGAGGACCTGCTGTACCGGCTGAACGTCGCCGAGCTGCACATCCCACCACTGCGCGAGCGCCGTGAGGACATTCCGCTGCTGTTCGAACACTTCGCCAGCCAGGCCGCCCAGCGCCACGGTCGCGCCGCCCCGCCGATGACGCCCGGCGAGCTGACGCAGCTGCTCGCCCACGACTGGCCAGGCAACGTGCGCGAACTGATCAACGCCGCCGAACGCCACGCCCTCGGCCTCAGCGCACCGGCCCCGGCGAGCAGTGGCGGGCAGTCACTGGCCGAACAGATGGAAGCCTTCGAGGCGCAGTGCCTGCACAACGCCCTGCAGCAGTGCAAAGGCAATATCGCCGAGGTCATGACTCAGCTGCAGCTGCCACGACGCACCCTCAACGAGAAGATGCAGCGCCACGGGCTGAGCCGCAGCGACTATCTGCCGGCTGGTAGTTGCGACAACTGATCATGCCGCCGCTCTCGTCGCCGCAGCGCGACGCCGCTCCGTAGGGTGGGCTTTAGCCCACCATCGCGCTACGACGTGGCATGGCGCGACACGGTAAGCATCGCGCTGCCGCAAGCGGTGGGCTGAAGCCCACCCTCCGCCAGAATGTCAGCTGCGGATGGCAGCCCCGCAGGGCGTTGAGCGCTTGCATCCGCAAGCGTCGAACCAGTCGAGTCAACTGTCCAGCCCATCCAGCTGCCTCTGCAGAAAACGCCGCTCCGGCTCCAGCTGCACCAGTCGCAAGGCGCTGCGGTACGCTTCGCGGGCCTCGTCGGGGCGCGCCAGCTGGCGCAGCAGATCGGCGCGGGCGGCATGGCTGAGGTGATAGTCCTGCAGTTCCCCCTGCGCCAGCAGCTCGTCCACCAGCGATAAGCCCGCCTCGGCACCGTCGCGCATGGCCACAGCCACCGCGCGGTTCAGCCTCACCACAGGTGACGGGCTGAGCTGCAGCAACACGTCGTAGAGCCTCACGATCTGCGCCCAGTCTGTCTGCGCGGCGCTCGGCGCCTCGGCATGCACGGCAACGATGGCCGCCTGCAATGCGTAGGGGCCGAAGGCGCGCGTGCTCAGGGCACGCTGCACCAGCAGCGCACCTTCGGCGATCTGCTGCCGGTCCCACAGGCTGCGATCCTGCTCATCCAGCCGCACCAGCTCGCCGGAGGCATCCGTGCGTGCGGCGCGCCGGGCATCATGCAGCAGCATCAGCGCCAGCAGGCCGGCCACCTCCACATCGGGCAGCAGCTCGTAAAGCAGGCGGCCCAGGCGAATGGCCTCGGCGCAGAGATCGGCGCGGGTCAGCGCCGCCCCGGCGGATGCCGAATACCCTTCGTTGAACACCAGGTAGATCACCCGCAGCACGCTCTCCAGGCGCGTCGGCAGTTCGGCGCGCTCGGGCACCCGATAGGGCAGCTGGGCATCGCGGATCTTCGCCTTGGCTCGCACGATGCGCTGGGCGATGGTGGCCGGCGGCGCCAGAAAGGCCCGGGCGATCTCCTCGGTGGTCAGATCACAGACCTCGCGCAGGGTCAGCGCCACGCGACCATCCGCCGGCAGGGCCGGGTGACAGCAGGTGAAGATCAGCCGCAGACGATCGTCTTCCATCTCGTCCACCTCCGCCGCCTCGGCCGCATCTTCCAGCTGCTCGGCCAGCAGCCGCAACGAGGCATCGAAGCGCGCACGCCGGCGCAGGGCATCGATGGCCTTGAAGCGACCGGTGGACACCAGCCAGGCGCGCGGGTTGTCCGGAACGCCGTCGCGTGGCCATTGCTGCAGCGCGGCGGCGAAGGCGTCTTGCAGGGCTTCCTCGGCACGATCGAAATCGCCCAGCAGACGAATCAATGTGGCCAGGACTCGACGCGATTCGCGGCGATAGACCGACTCGACCTGCGCCGCCGCGAAGGCTCCGGTGAGCGGCATTCTCAGCGCTGCGGCAGCTGGCGCAAGGGCCGAACCTCGACACAACCGAGGCTGGCCGGCGGAATCTTCGCCGCGATGGCCTCGGCCTTCTGCTGGTCCGCCGCCTCGATCAGGTAGAAGCCGGCGAGCTGCTCGCGGGTTTCGGCGAAGGGGCCATCGACCACCGAGGTGATGCCATCACGCACGCGCACCGTGCGTGCGGTACGCACCGACTGCAGCGGTTCACCGGCGAGCATATGGCCGCTGGCGCGCAGCTCCTCGCCGCAGCTCAGGCAGCGCGCGACCAGCGCCTGCCACTGTTCATCGGTCAGCGCATCCACACGCTGCTCGTCGTAATAGATCAGGCACAGGTATTTCATGCACAAGCTCCGGCTGCCAGGGACGCAGAAAAGCTAGCAGCCGGGAGCGAAGCCTGCCTGAACGAACGACGAAGCTGCGCAGCGCTCAACCGACCTGCTGCGTCGCCGAAGGCGTCGACGACATGCACACCTGGCCGGTTTCCATGTCGAAGGGCATCGAGAAGTGCTCGTGAATCACTTTCCACTCGCCGTCGCGCCGCGCCCAGGCCCGCGTGCCGCGCATCCACGCCGTCTGCATCTCGCCTTCGGCGTTCGGCCCGCCGCAATGGGTGAGCATGCGGCTACAGGCCAGCTCGCCGCCGACGTCCACGTGCAGCTCGTGGGTCTCGAAGAAGCCTTCGCCCTGGCAGAACTCGAAGCAGCGCTGCCAGTGTGCGCGGTACTCGGGCACGCCCTTGAACTGCAACGCGCCCACGGCATCGAAGGCGACCACCTCCGGCGCGTACTGCGCCATGATCCGGTCGAGATCCTTGGCGCCAATGGCCTGCTCGAAGTCTTCGTGCAGCTGGCGAATGGCGGTTTCATCCTGGCGGGTTTCGGTGCTCATGTCCGTCTCCTGTGATCGGGTTGAACGGGTGGGTTCAGCCAGTAGTCGTTCGGCGCGCCCATGGATCGACAGGCCGGGCGAATCTTTTTTTTTCAGAAGACCGACAGGCGACGGGCCGCGGGCCAGACGCCTTGGCATGCCTAGCGCGCCGCCATGGCACGGCACCGCCAGGCGGAATACAGTTGCGAATTGTTATCCTTTATATACGATAGTGGCTCTCAGATGGCACAGGCTCGCATCGCCAGCCGAGCCGTCCTCCGCCACCTACAGTCCAATGCCCGGTCAGGTCCGTCATGCCCACTCTTCGCTTCTCGCGTAAAACCGCACTGCTGCCCGTTTGCCTTGCCGCCAGCTTCGCTGGCTCGCCGCTCATGGCCCAGGAACAACTCGAAGAGGGAGCACAGAGCGGTGCGGCCGAGCCGGTCGAGCTGCAATCGGTGGAAATCACCGCCAGCGCGGACGCCTCTGCAGACGGGCTGACCCAACCCTACGCCGGCGAACAGGTCGCCCGCGGTGGGCGCGTGGGTATTCTCGGCAACCGCGATTACATGGAAACGCCGTTCACCTCGACGTCCTATACCTCGCAGCTGATCCAGGATCAGCAGGCTCGCAGCGTGTCGGACGTGCTGCAGAACGACCCCTCGGTGCGCGTTGCCCGCGGCTTCGGCAACTTCCAGGAGCTGTACGTGGTGCGCGGTTTCCCGGTGTACTCCGACGACATTTCCTACAACGGCCTTTATGGCCTGCTGCCGCGCCAGTATGTAGCCGCCGAGTTCATCGAGCGGGTGGAAGTGTTCCGCGGCGCCAACACCTTCCTCAACGGCGCAGCCCCAGGTGGCAGCGGCATTGGCGGCGCGATCAACATCCTGCCCAAGCGCGCGCCGAACGAGCCGCTGACGCGACTGACCGTCGGTGCCGAAAACGGTGGCCAGGCCATGACCCACGCCGATATCGCCCGTCGCTTCGGCGAAGAGGAGCGCTTCGGTGTGCGCCTGAACGCGGCCAAGCGTGCCGGCGAGACCACGGTCGAAGACGAGGATCGCACCCTCGACATGTTCGCCCTTGGCCTCGATTACCAGGGCGACAACTTCCGCCTCTCCGGTGACATCGGTCACCAGTACCACTTCATCGACCAGCCACGACCGAGCGTCACGCCGAGCGGTGGCATTCCCAGCGCGCCGGATGCGGACGACAACTTTGCCCAGCCTTGGACCTACTCGAAGGAGAAGCAGACTTTCGGCACCTTCCGCGCCGAATATGACTTCTCCGATGCCGTAACCGGCTGGCTCGCAGCCGGCGTGCGTGAGGGCGAGGAAAAGAATCGGTTGGCAAGCATGACTGCAGGCAGTTCGGGCGCCGGCACCTTCTACCGCTTCGACAACGTACGTGAGGAGGAGGTATTCACCAGCGAAGTGGGCCTGCGCGCCCGCGGCAGAACTGGCGACGTGTCCCACGAATGGGTGATGTCGGCAGCCATGTTCGATCTGGAAGCCCGCAACGCCTACGCCATGTCGGGCAACTATGCAGCAGATATCTACCGGCCGTTCGCCGCCGCGATGCCGGATGCTGTCTGGCTGGGCGGCTCGATGTCCAACCCCAACGTCACAGAGCGAACCCACACCCAGAGTCTGGCCATCGCCGATACCCTGGGCTTCATGGATGACCGTCTGTTGGTCACCCTTGGTGCCCGCCGCCAGGGCATCGAAGCCAAGAGCTACGACTACAACAGCGGTGACCGTTTGTCTTCCTACAACCGCTACAAGAACAGCCCGGTCGCCGGCGTGGTGTATCAGCTGACCGACGAGCTTTCGGTCTATGCCAACTACATCGAAGGCTTGGTCAAAGGTGATATCGCACCGGTTACCAGCGGAGGCGTCACGATCAACAATGCTGGCGACGCCTTGGAGCCTTACGTTTCGAAGCAGACCGAAGTCGGTATCAAGTATGACGGCGGTAACCTCGGCGGCAGCCTGGCCGTGTTCACCACTGACCGGCCATTCAGCACCGTTGAAGGTATCGAAACCATTGGCGGCGTCACGAGGGGCGTCTATACCGACGGCGGCGAGCAGCGCAACCGCGGTATCGAGCTGTCGGTGTTCGGTGAACCGACCTACGGCGTGCGCCTGCTGGGCGGCCTGACATTGCTCGATGCAGAGCTGACCAGCACCCAGGACGGCGTCAACGAAGGCAACCGCGCCATCGGCGTGCCACGCACCCAGGCCAATATCGGCGGTGAGTGGGACGTACCCGGCAGCAATGGCCTGACCCTGACCAGCCGTGTCGTCTACACCAGCAGCCAGTATGCCGATACGGCAAATGATCTCGAAATCCCTTCCTGGACCCGCCTGGACCTTGGCGCCCGCTACCGTATGGTGATCGACGAGCGTGACGTGACCCTGCGTGCCCGCCTGGACAACGTGACCGGACGCGACTACTGGGCCTCGGTGGGCGGCTATCCGAACGCCAACTACCTCGTCCTCGGCGCCCCGCGCACGCTGTCGGTCAGCGCCACGGTCGACTTCTGATGCAGGCAGCCACGCTTCGTCGCTGGGGCTGGGTCCACAAGTGGTCCAGTCTGGTCTGCACGCTGTTTATCCTGATGCTGTGCCTGACCGGCCTGCCGTTGATCTTCTCGCATGAGATCGATCACCTGACCGGCAACGAGATCGAGGCGCCGGCGATGCCCGAAGGCACGCCGCGCGCTCCGGTCGATCAGGTGGCCGCCAAGGCGGTCGAGGCCTATCCGGGGCTGGTGCCGCTGTATTTCTTCGCCGAAGAAGACGATCCGGATGTCTGGTACGTCAAACTCGATACCCGCGTCGACACCGATGAAAGCGGGTCGACGCTGATCCTCTCCGACGCCCGCACGGCCGAGGTACTGGGCGCGCCGAACTTCGACGAGGGGTTCATGAGCGTCATGTACCGCCTGCACGTCGACCTCTACGCGGGGCTGGCGGGCAAGCTGTTCCTCGGCTTCATGGGCCTGCTGCTGATGGTGGCGATCATCTCCGGCGTGGTGCTCTACGCGCCCTTCATGCGCAAGCTGCGCTTCGGCGAAGTGCGTCAGGAACGCACCGCCCGCACCCGCTGGCTGGACCTGCACAACCTGCTTGGCATCGTCACTCTGGTCTGGGCGCTGGCGGTGGGCTTCACCGGGGTGATCAACACCTGGGCGGACCTGATCTTCCAGGCCTGGCAGGCCGAACAGGTCGCCGCCCTGCAGGCCGGCAAGACCCGCGTGTTGCTGCCGAAGGACGGCAGTGATGCACCGGCCGCGGACGGCTCGCTGCAGACCGCGGTGGATCGCGTGCTGGCCGCCGCGCCGGGCATGGCGGTGGCAATGATCGCCTACCCCGGTACCCTGCGCGCCACGCCGGAGCATGTCGCGGTGATGCTGCACGGCGACACGCCGCTAACCTCGCGCCTGAGCCAGGCGCTGCTGGTCGACCCCGCCAACGGCGAGGTGCTGGAGGCCAGCGCGCGGCCCTGGTACGTCACCGCGCTGCAGCTGTCCGAGCCGCTGCACTTCGGCGACTACGGCGGCCTGCCGCTGAAGGTGCTCTGGGCGCTGCTGGATATTCTCACCATCGTCGTGCTGGGCAGCGGCCTGTACCTCTGGCTCAAGCGCGGCGCGACCGAGGTGCGGACATGATGCGCATCTGGTTGTGGCCGGTGGTGATCGCCGTGTTGTCCGCCGCCGGACTGATCGCCGGCCTGGTTTCCGAAGGCGCCGGCGACTGGCTGAGCTGGCTGGCCCTGGCAGCACCGGTCGCCGTCGGCGTGCATGGCCTGACCCGCTGCGGCGCCCGGGCTCAGGCGCGCAGCAACGATTTCAGGGGCGCAGCACCTCGGCGAGCTGATCGAAGCTGAACGGCTTGGGTAACGAACGCGCCGGCAGGCGGCTGTCGATACGGCCCTCGCCGGAGACGAAGACCAGTCGCAGCCACGGCTGGGTCTTCAGCGCCTCGGCAGCGAATTCCGGGCCCGAGCGACCGGGCAGGTTGACGTCCAGCAGCAGCTGGTCGAAACGCTGCTCGTGCAGCGCCTTTGCCGCCGTTTCCGCGTCCGGATAGCCGCGCACGCCGTAACCCAGCTCCTCGACCATCTCGCAGGTCAGCGTCAGCAGCTGCGGCTGGTCCTCCACGACCATCACCCACTGCCGCGGCGCGGTCTTGTCGTCCCCAAGCTGGGCACCCAGCAGCTGACGCACCTTGCGCGCCAGGTCTTCCTGCCGGTAGGGCTTGCTCAGCAGCTCCACGCCCGGGTCCAGGCGCCCGCCATGAACCACCGCATTGCGCGTGTAGCCGGACGTGAACAGCACCGCGACGTCCGGCTGCAGCAGCCGTGCCTGGCGCGCCAGTTCGGTGCTGCTCAGCGGCCCGGGCATGACCACATCGGTGAACAGCAGGTCGATACCGATGCCGCTCTGCAGGATGCTCAGGGCGCTCTGCGCATCGTTGGCACGCAACACCGAATAGCCGAGACCAGTGAGCAGTTCGATCACCGTGGCCTGTACGGGCAGGTCGTCCTCCACCACCAGAATGGTTTCGCTGCCGCCCACCACCGGGCCGACGGTGGCTGGCAGCGCCTGTACTTCGGGCTGCTCGGTACGCGGCAGGTAGAGCTTGACCGTGGTACCCGAGCCCGGCTCGCTGTAGAGGCGGATATGCCCGCCACTCTGCTTGGCGAAACCGTAAGCCATGCTCAGGCCCAGGCCGGTACCGTGGCCTTCCGGCTTGGTGGTGAAAAAGGGTTCGAAGGCCTGCTCGATGATCTCGGCAGGCATGCCGATGCCCGTGTCGGACACCGCCAGCAGCACGTACTGACCGGGCGTCACATCGGCCTGGGTGCCCGCATAGAGTTCGTCGAGCATGGCGTTGCCCAATTCCAGGGTCAGCTTGCCGCCCTCGGGCATGGCATCGCGGGCATTGATCGCCAGGTTGAGCACCACCTGCTCGAGCTGATGCGGATCGACCATGGTGGTCCACAGGCCGCCGGCGACCACGGTTTCGATCTCGATGTGCTCGCCGATGGCCTGGCGCAGCAGCTCGTCGAGATCGCGCAACAGCCGGCCAAGGTTGGTCGGTTGCGGCCGCAGCGGCTGGCGACGGGCAAAGGCCAGCAGCTGGCGCGCCAGCTTGGCACCGCGTTCGACTGCCGAGCTGGCAGCATCGACGCGCTTGGCCGCGCTGCGGTGCTCCTCCACCAGCGGCTGCAGCAACTGCAGATTGCCGGCGATCACCTGCAGCACGTTGTTGAAATCATGGGCCACGCCGCCCGTGAGCTTGCCGATGGCCTCGAGCTTCTGCGACTGGTACAGCGCCTGCCGGCTCAGCTCCAGCTCGCGGGTGCGTTCCTCGACCAGTTCCTGCAGCCGCTCGCTGGAGCGCTGCAAGGCCTGCTGCGCCAGCACCTGGGCGGTGACGTCATGACCCTGGCAGAAAATACCGGTGACCCGCTCGTCCTCGCTGAATACCGGCTGGAAAACGAAGTTGAGGTAGCGTCGCTCGGCCTTGCCACCGGTCTGCGGGCGCACGCGCACGGCGAGGTCACGGCCGAGATAGGGCCGCCCGGTAACGTAGACCTGCTGCAGCAGCTCGGACAGCGCACGGCTCTCCAGCTGCGGAAAGGCCTTGAATGCCGGGCGGCCGAGCAGTTCGCGGGCACCAACCAGCTGATGGAAGGCGCGGTTGGCGATCTTCAGTTCGTGGCGCGGCCCTTCGGTGATGGCGATGAAGCCCGGTGCCTGGTCGAACAGCCGCTGCAGATGCGCGCGCTCCTCGTCGAGTCGGCGCCCGTGCAGCTCGCTGGCGCGGCGCTCGGCCACCAGTGCCGACACATCGCGCAGGGTCAGGGCAGCGCCCACCACGGCACCATCCGCCGCACAGACCGCGGCCACGACGATCTCCAGGGCGCGGCCGCTGACGGCGTCCTCGTGCTGCAGCGTCTGCGTCGTGTCGCAGTCCAGCGCGCGTGCCAGCGCGTGGCCCAGCTCCGGGCTCCAGAACGGCAGACCACTCGCGGTGCGACCCAGCACCTCGGCGCGCGCGAGACCGAACAGCTCGGCCGCGCCGGCACTCCAGTAGAGCACCGCGCCGGCCCGGTCGAGGCCGACGATCGCATCGCGCGCGGCATCGATGAAGTGATGCAGATAGAGCTCCGCCGTTGGCAGCGGCCGCCTGCTCGACTGACTGCCGTGCACCGTGGCATTGGCCCGGTCCAGCGTGGTCCGCAGACGCGCCCGTCGCCGCACGCTGGCCAGCGCCTGATCGAGCTGCTGCTGTGGATTGGCACCCAGGTTGACGATGGACCAGTGGGGTCCGAGCAAGGGCGCCGGGCCCAGCGCGCGGTGCAGCGCGTCGGCTTCGCCATCCTCGCTGAGAAAGAGGATCTGCGCGGTTTTCCAGTGGTTGCGCAGCTGTCGCGCCAGGGTCACCGGGCGCGGCAGAGCGGCCGCCAACAGCACCAGCGCCGGCTGTTCGTCGTTCGGCGGCAATGCACCTGCATCCAGGCGGCTCAGCTGCAGGCCGTGCGCCGCCGCCCACCGGGCGACCTGCTCATGCAGGCCGCTGTCATCGGCCTCCAGCAGCGCGACCCGATCGAGCAGCAGGGCGCTCATAGCAGCGGCACCCCCAGCAGACTGCGGCCTGTCCAGAGTTTGAGCAGCCCGGTGGTGGGCGTCATCACGTGGCCGGCGCGGGCATCCCGCAGCAGCCGGGCAGCACGGCTGTTTTCCCGATAGGCCGCCCCACCGCACAGCGTCATCGCCTCGTTGGCCAGCTGCACTGCGGTTTCCGCCGCGTCCGCCTTGCACGCCAGGATGAACGACAGCGCCTCGGGATGCGCGCCATCGCCGCGCCGTGCCGCTTCGCGCACCAGCGCGCGGCTCTTGACCAGGGCGGTCCAGAGTTCGCCGTACCGCACCTGCAGGCTTTCCACGTCGCGCAGGGCCTCGCCGGAATGGCTGTAGCGGCGCGAACGCAGATGCACACTTGCCTCGTCCAGCGCCGCCTGGGCGATTCCCAGGTAGGTGCCGGCCATGGCCATGAGAAAGAACGGTGCCACCACTTCGAAGACATACCAGACCTGGTCGCCCGGCTCGCCCAGCAGGTTGCGCGCCGGCACCCGTACCCGATCGAGCTGCAGCGGTCGCGACGAGTTGCCGCGCATGCCGAAACCGGCCCAGGCATCCAGCCAGTGCATGCCCTCCCCGCCCTTGTCGACGATCAGGCAGCTGAAATCGCCGGCTTCGGCGTCCGCCGCCACGGTGGAAACCACGTAGGAATCGGCATGCCCGCCGTTGGTGACGAACTGCTTGGTGCCGTCGATGACGAACTCGTCGCCGTCGGCATCCAGGCGGGTTTCCGGCAGGTAGAAATGCGCGCCGGTGCCCTGCTCGGACAGTGCCAGGGTGGTGATGTGCCGGCCCGCGGCAATTTCCTTCAGGTAGTGCTCGCGCTGATGGTCGGTGGCCTTGGCGGCGATCACCGCAGTGGCCACGCAGTGCATGCCATAGCACAAGGCAGACGACGGACAGGCACGGGCAATGGCTTCGGTGAGCACGCACAGGCCCAGCAGCCCCTGACCCAGCCCGCCCTGATCCACCGGAACCTGCAGGCCGAGCAGGCCGGCCTCGGCGAGCGCGCGCATGGAATGGGCCGGCCAGCGACACTCGGCGTCGACCTCGGCGGCCAGGGGCGCGATGACATTTTCTGCCAGATCGGTGGCGATGCTCTGCAATTCGACCAGCTGAACGGGGAGCAAATGGTCCATGAGTCTTCCTGGAATCTTGGGGAGGCCGGCATCCACCCAGCCGAATATCTGACCGTTTTGGTCGGATCTTGTTCGAACGCGGCGGCTCCATGTGGGGAGCGCAACGTGAGATTGGCGGTCATAGTGGCATGACTTCTTCGACAAAGGGCAAGCGACCCATGCGCCTTCGACTCGCACTGGCTCTGCTGACCGGGGCGTTGCTGGCCAATGGCGCCCAGGCCGAGAGCGACGACATGCATATCCTGATCGGCAGCTACACGCATGACAGCGACAGCCCCGGCGTGCTGCGCCTGCGCTTCGACCCCTCGCAGGGACGGCTCGAGCCGGAGCCGCTGCAGGCGCTGACGAGCCACAACCCCTCCTGGCTGGTGCTGGACGAGCGACGCGGGCGGCTCTATGCCACCCATGAGAACGGCCCGGCCCATGCCGATCCGGTCGGTCGCGTCGGCGCCTGGCAGCGCGACGCCAAGGGCGACTACCAGCCCATCGGCCAGGCCATTAGCCTCGGCGATGAGCCCACCCATGCCAGCCTGAGCGCCGATGGCCGCTACTTGTTCGTCAGCAACTATGGCTCGCGACCCCCCGGCGGCAGCCTGGCAGTGCTGCCGCTGGACGAGGATGGCCGCCCCTTGCCGGTCACGCAGATCGCTGCGCATCAGGCCAGCGGAGTGCACCCCGAACGCCAGGCATCGCCTCACGTGCATTCGGCGGTGCCCAGCCCGGACGGCACGCGCCTTCTGGTCAGCGACCTGGGCGCCGACCGGGTGTTCGTCTACCGCTACGACCCGAGCCATGCCGAACGCCCGCTGCGGCCAGATGAGCCGGCCAGCATCGAGCTGCCCGCGGGCAGCGGCCCGCGCCATCTGGTGTTCCATCCCAATGGCAAACACGCCTACCTCGCCCTCGAACTGAGCGCCCAGGTGGCTGGCTTCGATTACACCAATGGCACCTTGACCCGCCGGCAACTGCTGGACCTCAAAGAGTCCGATAGCGAAGTGCGTCATTCACCCGGCGCGATCCACACCTCGGCCGATGGCCGCTTTCTCTATGTCAGCGACCGCGGCGACTACAACCACATCATCGTCTTCGCCATCGAGGCCGACGGCACGCTGCGCGAAATCCAGCGCCGCCCGAGCGAAGGCCGCGAACCGCGGGAGTTCGCCATCACACCGGACGGTCGCTTCATGCTGATCGCCAATCAGCTTAGCGATGCGCTGGTGGTGATCCGCCGCGACCCGGAGAGCGGGAAGCTCGGCGAGACGTTGCAGACCCTGGCGGTCGGGCGGCCGTCGGATATCAAGCTGCTCACGCCGAACTGATCCGCGACGTTTCAGGACAGCAGGCTGACCCGATCGCGCCCTGAACCAAGCCGATGGCGGCATCAACGCCCGGCAAATGCGTCGAGCGTGACGTCGATCACCCCGCGCGCGTTCAGCGCTCCGGCTGCTCGCCATCGGGCAGTGCCTCTTCGTCGCTCACCTCCTCGGCCATACCCGGCGGCACGTTGTAGGCGCCGCCCGGCACGTCGCTTTCGCTGCCGCCGGCGACATCGCCATGAGTGGTGGTGGTTTCTGGATTCTGTTCGTGGGCATCGCCGCTCTGATCGATGGACTCGATGCTCTCGCGGCCCGGTTCGCTCTGGCTCATCAGCAGTTCCTCGTTCGTCGCCGCACCCCGGCCGATCCGGAGCGCCATGGTTTTTAGGATGGCGGGGCCGGCAGAAGGTGCAGGGCCGTGAGGCCATTTCTGGACCAATGGCCGCTCGGCGGCGCAGCTGAACTAATCCAGTGGCGGGGCAGCCAAAACTCAACTGGAACTGCCATAGAACAGAATCATGCAACTGACTTCCCGCAGCCTGCCGATCACCCCTGCCATCACCCCGGAGCCGGATCAGCCGTCACGGGCGCTGTATTTCGCCCTCGTCCGCGAGGTCGACCAGCACGCGCGGGAGAACGCCGCCGATTACCTGCGCACGCAGCTCGAAGCGGCCGCTGCCCTGCCCTGCGACCTGCCGGCGGACCCCGCCGATCTGGACGCCTGGGTGCTGCAGCGTACCGAGGCGGTCGGCCATCAGTACCAGGCCTACCTGGAACAGCGCCGGGCCGGCGGGCCGCGCCGCTATTTCCCGAGCAAGGCCCATGCGCTGCACTTTCTGCGTGGCGTGGCGCCGACCAAGCTGGTGGACGGTGCCTGGCTCTACGGCCTGTTGCAGCGGTGGGACGATGCGCGTTTCACCGCGCTGATCCAGACCTACCTGGAGGAGCTCGGCGACGGGCTGCCGGAGAAGAACCACGTGGTGCTCTACCGCAAGCTGCTGGCGAGTCAGGGTTGCGACGACTGGCAGGAGCTGGACGACGAACATTTCGTCCAGGGTGCCATCCAGCTGGCGCTGGCCGAGCACGCCGAGCAGTTCCTGCCGGAAATCATCGGCTTCAATCTCGGTTACGAGCAGCTGCCACTGCACCTGCTGATCACCTCCTATGAGCTGACCGAACTGGGCATCGACCCGTACTACTTCACCCTGCACGTCACCGTCGACAACGCCGACAACGGCCACGCGAAGAAAGCCGTGCAAGGTCTGCTGGATGCCTGGCCGCAGGTGGGCGATAGCGCCGAGTTCTATCGGCGCGTGCGCGATGGCTATCGCCTCAACGACCTGGGCGCCAGCACCGTCTCGGTGATCGGCAACTTCGACCTCGGCCGCGAGGTGCAGCGCATCTTCGAGAAGAAGGCCGCGGTCGGCCAGTTCGTCCATTCCGACTACTGCCGCTTCGAAGGCCGCACAGTCAACCAGTGGCTCGGTGAAGACGTCGAGCAGTTCCTCACCGTGCTGGACAAGCGCGGCTGGATCAAGCGCGGCCACGACCCGCAGGAAAGCCGCTTCTGGCAGCTTATCGTCGGCGAACAAGCGCCCATGTTCGGGGTATTCAGCGCCTACGAGCAGCAGATGATCCATGACTGGATCGCCGCCGACTGGCAAGCCGAGGGCAAGCGCAGCCCGCGCGGTGCGCTGCTGCAACGCCAGGCGGCGTTCAACGCACGACGCGCCGCGCCGGTACCGGCGGTGCCGCAACCCGCCGAGCACGCCAGCGGCAACGATTTCGATGATGAGTTGCAGCTGCTGGAGCAGCAAGTCGCCCGTCTGCCCGACCGCGCCGCGCGCATGCGCCTGCTGCTGCCACTGCTCGCCCCGCAACGCCACCATAGCGCCGCCGGCCTGCTGGCCACGCGGCTGTTCAACGGACTGTTCAACTGACGAGATCGATCAAGGAAAGCACCATGACCATGGACACTGCGCAGGACCGCGCATTGCTGCACCTGGGCCAGACCCTGCGCGATCGCGGCTATCACTTCATCACGCCCACCCCGCTGACCCACGAACGGGTCAACCAGCGCCCGGAGAATGCCCTGGCCGACGACCTGCATGGGGTGTTCGGTTGGAGCCGACCCTTCCAGCACGAGCTGCTGCCGGGGTCGTTGTTCAGCCTGATGGATCAGGCGCAGGTGCTGGAAGCCTGCGGTTCGCGCTGGCGTTCGAAGGTGCGGCTGTCGAGCCTCGACGGCCAGCTGTTCCTGCACTCGGCATTTCCCACCACCGCCAGCGACGCGGTGTTCTTCGGCCCGGACACCTACCGTTTCGCCAACGCCATCCGCTGCCATCTGAACCAGCACACCGGGATGATCCGCCGCGCCGTGGACATCGGCTGCGGCTCCGGCGCCGGGGCGATTCTCACCGCGCTGGCGCGGCCGCAGGCCGAGGTGCTGGCGGTGGACATCAATCCAGAGGCGCTGCGCCTGACGCACATCAACGCGGCGCTGGCGGGTGCCGACAACCTGCGCGCCCTGCACAGCGACCTGCTGAGCGCGGTGGACGGCGAATTCGATCTGATCCTGGCCAACCCGCCCTATCTGGTCGACGCCGACCAGCGCGCCTATCGCCACGGCGGTGGACCGCTGGGCGCCGGGCTGTCGCTGGCGATCCTCGATGCGGCGCTGCAGCGCCTGGCGCCGGGTGGAACGCTGCTGCTGTATACCGGCGTGGCGATGCTGGACAACCAGGATCCGTTCCTCGCGGAGGTGCGCCGACGCCTGCAGGGCGGCGCCTTCAGCTGGACCTATCGCGAGCTGGACCCGGACGTGTTCGGCGAGGAGCTACTCGGCGGCGCCTACGTCAAATGCGACCGCATCGCCGCCGTGGTGCTGGAAGTGACGCGACCAGCGAGCTGACAGCAGGGCGAAGGGTGGCCCGTGGATAACCCCGCCAGGCTTATCCACGCAACAAGCAAGCGCACGCAGTTCAGACCGGCAACAGCAGCAGGATCAGCGACAGGGTCAGCAGCGAGCCGAGCGTCGAGTACAGCACCACGCGCGATACCCGCGAGCCCTCGCGGCCATAGAACTCGGCAAGCATGTACGGCCCGGTGCCGGTCGGTAGCGCACTCAGCAGCAGCGCCGAATAGGCCCACAGGGTCGGTAGTTCGAACACCTGAAACGCCAGGTACCAGGTGATCAGCGGCTGTACCACCAGCTTCAACCCCACCAGCGGCCAGACGCCCTGCACCCGACCGGCCGGCTGTGGCTGGGCGAGGAACAGGCCCAGCGAGACCAGCGCACAGGGTGCCGCCGCTGCGCCCAACAACTTGAGCAGGGTGGCCAGCGGCACCGGCAGCTGTACACCGCCGGCAGCCCATAGCGCGCCGAGCATGGGCGCGATCACCAGGGGATTGCGCACCAGCGCCCCGCTCACCTTGCCCAGCGTGCGCAGCAGCCCCTGGCCGGCGTGCAGCCCGGTCTCCACGCAGGCCAGGGCGATGGCGAACAGCACGCACACGACAATGATCGAAGCGACCATCGCCGGCTGCAGTGCCTCGTCGCCGAGCACCAGCATGCACAGCGGAATCCCGACATATCCGGTATTGGCATAGGACGCGCCCAGCGCATCCAGGCTGGCATCGACCAGCGGCTGCTTCTGCAGCAGGCGATACGCAAGGGTGAAGGCGAACACGCCGAGGCAGCCGATGGCGAAGGCGGCGATAAACCCCGGTTGCCAGAGCTGCTCCCAGGTGGAGGTGGCGACGACGCTGAACAGCAGCGCCGGCAGGCCCAGCCAGACCACGAAACGGTTGAGTTCCGAAGCGCCGGTCGGCCCCATGCGCCCACTGCGGCGGCACAGGTAGCCGAGCAGGATCAGGGCGAAGACGGGCAGGACAACGTTGATGACCGAAGACATGGGCTCTCATCTGAAGCGTCGTCGCTGAGCCCAGCGGGCGGACGACCGGAACGGCCGGCCACCTTAACAAAAACTTCGCCAAACCGAGAGCGCAGGCGCCCCGGCTCGGCGCAGTACGTCAGTGCAGCGAGGGCGAGTAGCCGTTCGGTTCGGCGCGGGCCGCAGCAAATTCCGCCTCGACGCAGCCGCGAGCCTGCTGCGTGCCTGCGGGAAAACCGCTGCGATCGCTGTAGTCCCACTCGGCCGCTGGCACCCGTTCGGCATCCAGACCCTTGGCGCAGCTCAGGTCCAGTGCGGTGATGCCGGCCACCGCCCCGGCGGCAATGGCCGCATTGGCCGGCTCGTTGCCGTGTTCGATGCTCCAGCCGAGGCCGGCCAGGTCCAGCGCGTCACCGCCGATACGGCCGTAGATCCAGGGCTTGGGATCATCCGCCAGCAGGATGCCGACGCCGGTGGCGATTTCGCGCAGACCGCAGGCACGGATCACTCCATCGCTGCCGGGCATGCCGATGAAACGCGCGACCTGACGCGGCGCCACCAGCTGGACGACGCCCAGGCCGATGCTGAACCAGCCCAGTCCCCGCGCCAGCGAGCGCGCCGAATGGTTGGGCCGGGTGACTTGACGTGGAATGCTCATAAGACTCCTCGCTCGATATCGTGGCTCGGCCGATCCCTACTGCAGGGATCGGCGACCGGTTCATGGCTTCAGGACCACCTTGATGCAGCCGTCATGCTTGTCGCGGAAGGTCTTGTACATCTCCGGGCCCTGCTCGAGGCTGACGCTGTGGGTGATGACGAAGCTCGGATCGATCTGCCCCTCCTGGATGCGGTTGAGCAGGTCGTCGGTCCAGCGGTTGACGTGGGTCTGGCCCATGCGGAAGGTCAGGCCCTTGTTCATCGCGGCACCGAACGGAATCTTGTCGATCAGCCCGCCATAGACGCCGGGAATCGAGATGATCCCGGCCGGGCGGCAGACGTAGATCATTTCGCGCAGCACGTGCGGCCGGTCGCTCTCGAGCATCAGCGCCTGCTTGGCGCGGTCGTACATCGAATCGATCGAACGCGCCGCGTGCGCCTCCATGCCCACGGAGTCGATGCACTTCTCCGGACCCTTGCCGCGGGTCAGCTCCTTGAGCCGCTCGAGCACGCTTTCCTCGTCGAAGTTGATGGTGATGGCGCCGCCAGCGCGGGCCATGGACAGCCGCTCGGGCACGTTGTCGATGCAGATGACCTGCTCGGCGCCCATCATGATCGCGCTGCGGATGGCGAACTGGCCGACCGGGCCGGCGCCCCATATCGCCACCGTGTCGGTGGGCTGGATATCGCACTGCGCCGCGGCCTGCCAGCCGGTGGGCAGGATGTCGCCGAGAAACAGCACCTGCTCGTCGGTCAGGCCATTGGGGATCACCACCGGGCCAACATCGGCGTAGGGCACGCGCACATACTCGGCCTGGCCGCCGGCATAGCCGCCGGTGAGATGGGTATAACCATAGAGCCCGGCGGTGGTATGGCCGAACACCTTGTCGGCGATGTCCTTGTTGCGATTGGTACGCTCGCAGACCGAGAAATTGCCGCGCCGGCACTGGTCGCATTCGCCGCAGACGATGGTGAAGGGCACCACCACGCGGTCGCCGACCTTCAGCTTCTTGTTCGCCGAGCCGACCTCCATCACTTCGCCCATGAACTCGTGGCCCATGATGTCGCCGTGCTGCATGCCGGGCATGAAGCCGTCGTACAGGTGCAGGTCGGAGCCGCAGATGGCGCAGGAACTGACCTTGATGATGGCGTCGCGCGGGTCCTCGATGGAGGGATCGGGGACGTGGTTGTCGCAGCGGATGTCGTGCTTGCCGTGCCAGCGAAGGGCTCTCATGGACAATCTCCTGTCGGGTTTCGGAAACGCCGTCTCGGTGATTCTCCTTCTGCCTCGCTGTTGCTCCTCTGTCGGTGCGGCGTGCTGTCAAGGTTTTAGTAAGCAGCGCCGCACGAGAGTGCCCGGTTACCGACGGGATGCATGCCCGCCGCACCGCCAGAACACGAGCGCAACGGCGGCTGACTAGTGCCGATTGCGCCCGAGCGAGGCATAGCCGTCGCGGTAACTGGCGAACCTCGGCTTCCAGCCCAGCGCGCGGGCACGGGCATTGCTGCAGCGCTTGCTGCCGGCGCGTCGGGTCATGCTCTGCTCGGCCCAGTGGGTGACACCCAGCCGCTCGCGCAGCCAGTCGACCACCTCGTGCAGCGGCGCCGGCTCGTCGTCGACCCCCAGGTAGCAGGGCTGCAACGCGGTGCCGCTGGCGTCCGCCTGCAGCAGGAAGGAAAGAAGCGCGGCGGCATCGTCGCGGTGAATGCGGTTGCTGTACTGCGGCGGATCGCGAACGACCCGCAGGCCGGCACGCACCTGGTTCTGCAGCCAGGGGCGACTCGGGTCGTACAGCCCGCCCATGCGCACGCAGGTGGCCGGCAGGCCGCAGCCGAGGGCCAGTTGCTCGGCCTCGAGCATGACCTGCCCGGTGAAGCCGGTCGGCTCGGTGGGCGAATCCTCGTCGATCCATTCGCCGTCGCGCTGGGCATAGACGCCGGTGCTGGAAACGAACAGCAGACGGCGCGGCTGCTGTTCGTGCTGTCGCAGCCAGCGAAGCACGTTGCGCAGCCCCTCGACATAGGCCTGGCGATAGCCGGCCTCATCATGCTCGGTGGCGGATGCGGCATAGACCAGATAATCCAGCCCGCCGTTGGGCCAGCAGCGCGGACAGGTGGGATCGGTCAGGTCGCCCTTGACCGGCAGGATCGGCACCGGCAGCTCGGCGGCGTTGCGCCGCAGACCGTACACCCGCCAGCCGTCACGGCCGAGCTGCAGGCCCAGACGACTGCCCACGTCGCCGCAACCGGCGATCAATACGCTAAGGCGCTTGCCCATCTTCTGCTCCCTCAGTGGTACCCGAACGCGGGCCGTATGCATTGGAGTGTACCGGCTTTCCACGCATGCCACTGGTTGGTTAAGGGCTACTCAAAAGGCTATGCTTGCCGGCAATCTGATGGATGCTGACTATGACTCTGACCGAACTGCGCTACATCGTCACCCTCGCCCAGGAACAGCACTTCGGCCGTGCCGCCGAGCGCTGCCACGTCAGTCAGCCGACCCTTTCGGTTGGCGTGAAGAAGCTCGAGGACGAGCTGGGGGTACTGATCTTCGAACGCACCAAGAGCGCCGTGCGCCTGACCCCCGTGGGCGAAGGCATCGTCACCCAGGCGCAGAAGGTGCTGGAGCAGGCGCAGAGCATTCGCGAGCTGGCCCAGGTCGGCAAGAACCAGCTGGCCGCGCCGCTCAAGGTCGGTGCCATCTACACCGTCGGCCCCTACATGTTCCCGCACCTGATCCCGCAGCTGCACCGCGTGGCGCCGGACATGCCGCTGTACATCGAAGAGAACTTCACCCACGTCCTGCGCGACAAGCTGCGCACCGGCGAGCTGGACGCGATCATCATCGCGCTGCCGTTCCAGGAAGCCGATGTGCTGACCAAGCCGCTGTATGACGAGCCGTTCTACGTGCTGATGCCCGCCGACCATCCCTGGACCGCCAACGAAACCATCGACGCCGAGATGCTCAACGACAAGAGCCTGCTGCTGCTCGGCGAGGGGCACTGCTTCCGCGACCAGGTGCTCGAGGCCTGCCCGACCGTGCGCAAGGGCGAAGCGGCCAGCCATACCACGGTGGAATCCAGCTCGCTGGAAACCATCCGCCACATGGTCGCCTCGGGCCTGGGTGTGTCGATCCTGCCGTTGTCGGCGGTAGAGAGCCATCACTACTCCCCCGGCGTGCTAGAGATCCGCCCGCTGACGCCGCCGGTGCCGTTCCGCACCGTGGCGATCGCCTGGCGTGCCAGCTTCCCGCGGCCCAAGGCCATCGAGATCCTCGCCGACTCGATCCGCCTGTGTTCGGTAGGCAAGCCGCCGTCGGCGAAAGCCTGAGGCCATGAGCGAACTGGCGACCACTCCGGTCACCGCACTCAAGGGCGTCGGCGCCGCGCTGGCAGAAAAGCTGGCCAGGGTCGGCCTGGAAACCCTGCAGGACGTGCTTTTCCACCTGCCGCTGCGCTACCAGGACCGCACCCGCGTGGTGCCCATCGGCTCGCTGAGACCGGGGCAGGACGCGGTGATCGAAGGCATCGTCGCCGGCGCGGATATCGTCATGGGCCGTCGGCGCAGCCTGCTGGTGCGCCTGCAGGACGGCAGCGGCACGCTGAGCCTGCGCTTCTACCACTTCAGCCAGGCGCAAAAGGAAGCGATGAAGCGCGGCACCCAGCTGCGCTGCTATGGCGAAGCCCGTCCCGGGGCCTCGGGACTGGAGATCTACCATCCCGAGTACCGCGCGCTGACCGGCGAGCCGGCGCCGGTGGAACAGACCCTGACGCCGATCTACCCGACCACCGAGGGCCTGACCCAACAGCGCCTGCGCAACCTCAGCGAGCAGGCGCTGAGCCGACTCGGCCCGCACAGTCTGCCGGACTGGCTGCCGGCGGAGCTGGCCCGCGAGTACCGGCTCGGCCCGCTGGATCAGGCCCTGCGCTACCTGCACCGGCCGCCACCGGACGCCGATCTGGAGGAGCTCGCCGAGGGCCGCCACTGGGCCCAGCATCGCCTGGCCTTCGAAGAGCTGCTGACCCATCAGCTGTCTCTGCAGCGCCTGCGCGAGCGGGTACGCGCCCAGCAGGCACCACAACTACCGCCGGCGAAAAGGCTGCCGCAGCGCTTTCTCGCCAACCTCGGCTTCAGCCCCACTGGCGCGCAGCAGCGCGTCGGCGCCGAGATCGCCTATGACCTGGCCCAAGACGAACCCATGCTGCGCCTGGTGCAGGGCGACGTCGGTGCCGGCAAGACCGTGGTCGCCGCCCTTGCTGCGCTGCAGGCACTGGAAGCCGGCTATCAGGTGGCGCTGATGGCGCCGACGGAAATCCTCGCCGAGCAGCACTTTCTCAACTTCAGCAAGTGGCTGGAACCGCTTGGCATCGAAGTCGCCTGGCTGGCCGGCAAGCTCAAGGGCAAGGCCCGCGCCGCGGCGCTGGAGCAGATCGCCGGCGGCTGCCCGATGGTGGTCGGCACCCATGCGCTGTTCCAGGACGAGGTGGTCTTCAAGCGCCTGGCCCTGGTGATCATCGACGAGCAGCACCGCTTCGGCGTGCAGCAGCGCCTGGCCCTGCGCCAGAAGGGCATCGACGGCCGGCTCTGCCCGCATCAGCTGATCATGACCGCCACGCCTATTCCTCGCACCCTGGCGATGAGCGCCTATGCCGACCTCGATACCTCGATCCTCGACGAGCTGCCGCCGGGACGTACGCCGGTGAATACCCTGGTGATCGCCGACAGCCGGCGCCTGGAAGTGATCGAGCGGGTGCGCATCGCCTGCAACGAGGGCCGCCAGGCCTACTGGGTATGCACGCTGATCGAGGAATCCGAGGAACTCACCTGCCAGGCCGCGGAAACCACGTTCGAGGACCTTTCCGCGGCGCTCGTCGGGCTGCGCGTGGGGCTGATCCACGGGCGCATGAAGCCGGCCGAGAAGGCCGCGGTGATGGAGCAGTTCAAGCGCGGCGAACTGCAGCTGCTGGTGGCCACCACCGTCATCGAGGTGGGCGTTGACGTGCCCAACGCCAGCCTGATGATCATCGAGAACCCCGAACGCCTGGGCCTGGCGCAGCTGCATCAGCTGCGCGGACGGGTCGGCCGCGGCAGCGCGGCGAGCCACTGCGTGCTGCTCTACCACCCGCCGCTGTCGCAGCTGGGCCGCGAACGCCTGGCGATCATGCGCGAAACCTGCGACGGCTTCCTGATTGCCGAAAAGGACCTGGAGCTGCGCGGCCCCGGCGAGATGCTCGGTACTCGTCAGACCGGCCTCCTGCAGTTCAAGGTCGCCGACCTGATGCGCGACGCCGAGCTGCTACCGGCGGTGCGCGACGCCGCCCAGACACTGCTGGCACGCTGGCCGCAGCACGTCAGCCCGCTGCTCGAGCGCTGGCTGCGTCACGGCCAGGAATACGGCCAGGTATGACAACCATCCGTCGCCGCAGCGTCCACGCGTGACGGCTTCGCTATACTCCGGCAGGTCACTACAACAGGTCCGCTTATGAATACTGCTGTCGACACCGAAAGCTGCTCCGAACTGCCCCTGCTGATCACCAAGCTGTTGAAAGACCTCGGTGTGGACTACCAGATCCAGCGCGACCGCCCCAATATTCCGGCGGCCCAGCGGGTCCAGGCAGTGCTGCTGGATGACAGCATCGGCGCCATGCTGGTGCTGTTCCCCCAGGACCATCTGCTCGATCTCACCCGCCTGACCGAGCTCACCGGCCGCGAGCTGGCGGCGGTCAAGCCGGAGCGACTGGCGCGCATGCTCGCCAAGCACGAGCTGAGCCGCCTGCCCGGCCTGCCGCCGCTGACCAGCTCACCCTGCCTGTACGAAGAACGCCTGCTGCAGCAGCCGCGGCTGCTGGTCGAGTCCGGTCAGCCCGGCCTGCTGGTGGAAGTCGCCGGCGCCGACTTCAAGCGCTTGCTGAGCAAGGCCAGCGCCGGCAACTTCGCCGTGCCGCTGAGCGGCATCCGGCCGAACCTCGATCGCCCGCACGACGACCGTGCGGAGATCAGCCAGGCGGTACAGAGCTTCACCGCGCGGCGCATCCAGAAACGCCTGGAAGAGACCATCGAGATCCCGCCGCTGTCGCATACGGCGCAGAAGATCATCAAGTTGCGCGTCAACCCCGATGCGACCGTCGACGATATCACCGGTGTGGTGGAGACCGACCCGGCGCTGGCGGCGCAGGTCATCAGCTGGGCCGCGTCACCCTATTACGCCGCACCCGGACGCATCCGCTCGGTGGAAGATGCCATCGTCCGCGTGCTGGGCTTCGACCTAGTGATCAACCTCGCCCTCGGCCTGGCGCTGGGCAAGACCCTCAGCCTGCCGAAGGACCAACCGCAGGACGCCACGCCCTACTGGCAACAGGCGATCTACACCGCCGCAGTGATCGAGGGGCTGACCCGCGCCATTCCCCGCGAACAACGCCCGGAGCCGGGCCTGAGCTACCTCGCCGGGCTGCTGCACAACTTCGGCTACCTGGTCCTGGCGCACGTCTTCCCGCCGCATTTCTCGCTGATCTGCCGGCACCTGGAAGCCAACCCGCACCTGTCGCACGGCCATGTCGAGCAGCATCTGCTGGGCATCACCCGCGAGCAGATCGGCGCCTGGCTGATGCGTCTGTGGGGCATGCCCGAGGAACTCGCGGCCGCCCTGCGCTTCCAGAACGATCCCGGCTACGACGGCGATGATGCGGCCTATCCGAACCTGGTCTGTCTGGCGGTACGCATGCTGCGCAATCGCGGCATAGGCAGCGGGCCGGATACGCAAATCCCCCAGCAACTGTTCGACCGCCTCGGCATCAGCCGCGAGCGAGCCGACGACGCAGTGGCCAAGGTGCTCGCCGCGGAAGCCGCACTGCGGGCACTGGCCATGCAGTTCAATTCGCCACACTGACGCCTGTCGGCGCTGCCGGGCTGCGCGTATAGCCGCCAGCCCGACGGCACACGGCCGCTGCGTCTCAACTACCGGCGCGAAAGGTCACCCGGGCGTTGACCAGACCATCTCCGGCACGCTCCAGGCTGACCTCGACAACGCTGACGCCTTGTCCCTGCAGCGTATCGAACCAGCGCAAGAGCAGCGCATAGGACGCGCCGGGCAGGCTCACCTGCAGGCCGCCATCGCTGCTGTTGTCGAAACTTTCGATCCGCAGATTGCCCTGCTGCGCGCTCTCGGTGATCACACCCTGCAACTGCTCCGGCGCCAGCTCGACCTGGTTGCTGCGCTCCATCTGCCGCGCCAGTTCGGTGTTCTGCTCCATGTAGGCATGCAGTTCACGCTGCGCCTGATAGTACTCGCGCGCCTCGGCAGCCTGACGCTGGGCCGGCAGCCACAGCCAGAGGTAGAACAGTACGGCGAAAAGAAAGGCGCCGAGCAGGCTCAACGAGGTGCGTTCACGCGGTGTCAGACGTTGCCAGCGCTGCCACAGCGGCGAGTCGGCGAGGCGCACGGCCAGCTGTTGTTTGAGATTCATCATCAGCCTCCGATCACCACGCGAGCACTGACGCCGTCGCCTTCGCGGCTGGCCGAGCCCAGCTGTACGCTCTGACCGGTTTCATCCAGGCGCCGGCGCAGGGTCTCCAGCGTCGGGAAGTCCATGGCCTGCACCTGCAACGCCAGGTCGCCACGGTCCTGGTTGTAGTCGAGCTGGCCGATGGTCACCGGAATGCCGTCTTCCAGTGCCGCGGCGGCGTGATCGAGCAGGCGCAGAAAGCCCGCCTGTCCACCGCTGCCGCGAGCCAGATGATCATCGAACTGGGCGCGCATGTTGACGATGCGGATGTCCTCCGGGAACAGCTCGCGGTACAACGCCAGGCTGGCCTCGGCGTAGGCGTCGCCCTGGCGCTGGAAGTACCAGGCCTGGCCCAGGTTGAAGCCCAGCTGCACCAGCAGGATCAGCCCGGCCACGGCGAACAGCGGTTTCCAGTAACCGAGGCCGGTATTGCCGACCTCCACCGCGAAATCGCCCTGGGCGAGGTTGAGTGCCGCCGCACGCTGCGCGGCGAGAAAGGCATAGGGGTCGTCCAGCTGGCGATAGTCGTCCAGTGCCAGCGGCGGCTCGGCCACGTTGCCCTGGGCGTGCCAGGGTGCCGGGCAGAGCGTGGCGAGCTGCGGCCAGTCCACGGCGGCGAAGGCCAGCCGGGTCTCGCCTTCGCCACCGAGCAGGCCGCGCTCGCCGATGAATAGCAGCTGCGTCGCCTCGCGCGGCAACAAGTCGGCGTCGACATGGATCGCCACGATCAGCAGCCCCAGTTCGCGCAACTGCTCCAGCCAGCCGGCCAGCAGCTGGCGGCGGATCGCCACGACGCGCTGGCGGCCATCCGGCAGCGTCTCGCCCACGGCCAGATGCAGCTCGTCGACGTTCTCGGCCAGCAGCTCCTCGGCGGCATAGGCCAGCGCCTGCTGCATCCAGCGCGCCTTGCGGGTCGGCAGACTGATGGCGAAGAAGCTGCAGACCTCCGTCGGCAGGATCAGGCTGATGGCGCCGGCCGCGCTGCAGTCGCCCAGCGCTTGCCAGCGCCCGGGCTCGTCCTTGGGCAGCCAGTACACGCGGGTCTCGGCGTCGAGCCGGGCCGGGCAATCGGCGGGCAGGAAAAGGCAATCCATGGTTAGGGTCTGCTCCGGTTCGGTGAGGCCAGCCGGGCGGGCTGACCGAGGTTTCGCGCGAGCACGCGGACGCTGCCGTCCTGCTCGCGTTGCAGCAGGCTGACCAGCGCCAGCCGGCGGTCGCCCAGGCGCACTTCGCTGGTGGCCTGGAAGAATTGACTGCCAACCGCCAGCGCAGTGCCCTGCAGCGTGGTTCCGGCCATGGCCGGCTGCGCGAGGAAGGCGGCGCTGTTGCGAAACGGCGCGCTGCGCCGCAGCTCGACCAGCGACTCGGCGGCACCCAGGCTGAGGTTGTCGCTGAGGCTGGAGAGCACCATCGCGCTGGCGGTGTTGACGTTCAGTGGCACGCCACTCGGCAGCGTGGCCACGTAGGGCGCCAGACGCTGGAAATCCTCCTCGCGCATGTCCAGCAGCAGGCGCAGCTCGGATAGGTCGTGGAGCCGGCGTCCGGCGCTGCGATACGGCGGGTCGAGGCTGAGGTAGGCGTTGTCTTCGGCGCCCAGCTCGCCACTGGGCTGCTGGTCGGGGTCGAGCCAGTCGAGCAGGCGCTCCGGATAGGGCGCGCTGATCTGCAGGCGCAGCAGCAGCCGGCGGAACTGCTCGACGGCGGCGGGATTGGGCTGCTGATCGCGCAGCAGGTCGTTGAGGTTGAAGCGTCCGGCCATATCCTCGATGCGCACGAGGATCTCGCCCTGGTCGATCTCGAACGCCGGCAGCGGCTGGGCCCAGGGTTCGAGCAGATGATCGACCGCCGCGGCCTCGCCACTGGCGCCCGGCTCGCCCGTCGCGCCAGCCCGCAGATCGCGAGCGAGGATGGCCTGCGCCAGCGCCTCGCCGCCCAGCGCGTAATGCCAGGCCTGACGCGCCTGCAACTGATTGCTGGTGGCGCGGATGCTCAACTGCTGGCGCGCCACCATTGCCGCGCTGACCACGGTGACGATGGCCACCACCAGCAGCACGGTGATCAGCGCCACGCCGCGCTGACGACTCATTGCGGCAGCTCCCCTTCGAACGGCTCGGGCACACCCTCGGCGCCGGGCAATGCCTGCTGCATCGTCTGCTCGGCGGCATCGGGCAGGCGCAGCAGACGGCTGATGCGGCCGTAGCGGGCGTGATCGACACTCAGCTCCAGGGCGACCGGCAGGCGTTCGGCGGCGTTCTCCGGGCTGCCGCGGCCGAAATCGAACGGCGGCCATTCCTCGTGCCACACGGCCTCCTCGTCGAGGTAGCGCAGCTGCAGGCCCTGGACGTTGTCCAGCACGCGCTGCACGCGCGGTTCGCTGTCGATGTCGCGGTCCAGCACCACCCAGTAGACGCGTTCGAGGTTGTCGCCGGCCAGTCGCCAGCGCACCCGCTGCAGGTTGGCACGGCGCAGGCCGGTGGGGTTGCGCCATCCGGCGCGGGTCAACTCCAGTACCGGCGCGCCATCCTCACCACCCAGCTGGCCGATCAAGGCACTGCGCTCGTCGCCGAAACCGTCGCGGATCGGCCGCCCGACCACCTGCTGCAGGTCACGTTCGAAGGCCCACACCGCCCGGCTCAGCTCACGCAGCTGCAGTTCCTGCGCACGCACCGCCTCGTCGCTCTGCAACACCGCTTCGAGCATGCGATAGGTGCCCAGCCCCAGCAGCGCGAACAGGGCGATGGCGATCAGCAGTTCCAGCAGGGTGAAGCCGGCGTCGGCGCGCATGCGATCGATCATCAGGGCGCGGCTCCCGGCTCGACGCCGATGAAGCCGGTCAGGCTGGTGACCGCGCGCTCGGCCAGCGAGCCGCTGCGAGCGCGCGGTGTCTGCAGCGCGACCCAGACGGTGACGCGCAGCAGGCCCGGGTCGGCGCTGGCCTCGACTTCGCTGAGGGTCTGCCACTGGCGGCCGCCGAACTCCAGTTCCCGCGTCTCGCGGCCGATGGCAGGCGGAACCTGTTGCAACTGCAGCTCGCTGATGCGGTTGTCGGCGATCCAGCCGGCCAGGGTCAGTTCTTCCAGCCGCCCGGCATTGCTCAGGCTGCGCCCGGCGGCGGTGAGCACCACGGCCGATACGCTGGCGAAGATTGCCAGCGCCACCAGCACTTCGAGCAAGGTAAAACCGCGGCCGGCCCTGGCCAGAGATACTCTCATCGCCGCTCTCCGAGCGGCTCGGCCTCGGGCAGGCGGAAGCCGTCGCTGGCGATCAGCCAGGTGCCACCGCCCGGCTTGCGCTCGGACAGGCGCAGACTGAACGGCGACAGCTCGCCGCTGGACAGTATCAGCAACTGAGGCTCCAGTTGCGGTGCGCGCCGTTCAGTCCGCTCGCCCTCGCGCGACAGCCCTGCACGGTCGTCCTCACGCCGGGTCGGTGCCACCAGTTCAAGCGGCGTGCCGTCCAGTTCCAGATCCAGACGCATCCACGCCGGCACCTTGTGCGTCTTGCGCCGCTCGACCTCCAACCAGCGCATGGCCGTCTCGTCATAGCGCAGCACGCGATACCCCTCGCTGTTGATCAGCAGACCGTACTCGCGGCTGTCGAGCACCGCCTCGTCGCTCATCACGCCGATCAGCGCCGCCAGCCGCCGCGCCTCGTCACGCAGCTCGCGCGAGGTACTGGAGCCACCGACGCTGAGCACCGCCACGCTGACCAGAATGCCCAGCAGGACGATCACCACCAGCAGCTCGATCAGCGTGAAGGCGCGGGCGCGCTGCCGCATCGATTACAGGTCCCAGTTCCCGATATCGGCGTTGAGATCGCTGCCGCCGGGCTTGCCGTCGGCACCGAAGGAATACAGGTCGAATTGGCCCTGGGTGCCCGGCGACAGGTACTGGTAGTCGTTGCCCCATGGGTCCTTCGGCAGACGCTTGAGGTAACCGTCGCGGTTCCAGTTCTTCGGCTGCGGGTTGCCGGAAGGCTTCTTCACCAATGCATCCAGCCCCTGCTGGGTGCTCGGGTAGGCGAAATTGTCCAGCTTGTACATGTCCAGCGCGGCGGCGATGGCCTTGATGTCGCCCTTGGCCACGGTGACCTTGGCCTGGTCCGGCCGGCTCATCACCTGCGGCACCACCAGCGCGGCGAGGATACCGAGGATGACCACCACCACCATGATCTCGATAAGGGTGAAACCGCCCTGGGTGCGGCGCTGCAGTCTTGTTGTCATGGTCGTTAACCCACCAGTTGGTTGAGAGAGAGGATCGGCATCAGGATGGCCAGCACGATGACCAGCACCACCGCCCCCATGAACACCAGCATGAACGGCTCGAACAGTCCGACCAGCAGAGACACCTGGGCGGCCAGGTCGTTCTCCTGATTGCGCGCGGTTCGCGCCAGCATCTGATCCAGTTCACCGGATTTCTCCCCGCTGGCGATCATGTGCAGCATCATCGGCGGGAATTCCCCGGTGGCATCCAGCGCACGGGTCAGGCTGCTGCCCTCGCGCACCTTCTGCGCCGCCTCCACCACCCGCTCGCGGATGCGCAGGTTGGCGATCACCGCAGCGGCGATGGACAGCGCTTCCACCAGCGGCACGCCGCTGCGCGTCAGGATCGCCAGGGTGGAGGCGAAGCGCGCGGTATTGGTCGCCCGGCTCAGCCGACCGATCAGCGGTATCCGCAGGATGAACGCATGCCAGCGCAGGCGCAGCGCCGGGTCGCGCAGGGCCGCACGCATGGCCAGGAAGGCGCCTATAAGGCCGAGCACGATCAGCCAGCCCCAGTTCTTCACCACGTCGCTGGTGGCGATCAGCCCGCGGGTCAGCGCCGGCAGTTCCTGCCCGGTGTTGACGAATACCTTGACCACGTCCGGCACCACGTAGCCGAGCAGCAGCACGACGATGGCGAGCGAGGCGACCATCAGGATCACCGGATAGAGCAGCGCCAGCTGGATCTTCTGCCGCGATTGCTGACGCTGGTCGGTGTAGTCGGCCAGCTGGTCGAGCACCAGCCCGAGATGGCCGGCGTGCTCCCCGGCCGCCACGGTGGCGCGATAGAGCTCGGGAAAGGCCGACGGATATTCGCGCAGTGCCGCGGCCAGGCTGTGGCCTTCCATCACCCGCGCGCGCACCGCCAGCAGCATCGACTTGATCTTCGCCGAGGTGGACTGCGCGGCCGCCGCGCGCAGGGCTTCCTCGATGGGCAGCGCGGCCTGCACCAGCGTCGCCAGCTGCCGGGTGACCAATGCCAGATCGCGCGCCGACAGGCCGCGGCCGAAACTGAAGCCGCCACGGCTGACGTCTTCCTTGGACTTGGCCTGCTTCACCTCCAGCGGCGCCCACTGCTTCTCGCGCAGCAACTGCCGCGCCTGACGCGGGCTGTCGGCCTCGATCAGCCCCTTCTGCTCGCGGCCGCGGGGGTCGAGGGCGAGGTATTCGAAGGCGGCCATCAGGCGGTCTCCAACAGCGGCGATCCGCGGTGACCGCTTCCACAAAGGCATTGCACAGTCGACGGAGCGGCCGCGAATGGCGCCACCATGCGACGTCGGTCAGGCTGCGGATGCCTCTGCAGGCGCGTCGGAAGCAACCTCATCCCCTCACTCCTCACGCGTCACCCTCAGCACTTCCTCGATGGTGGTCACCCCCTCGCGCACCTTGCGCAGCCCGTCCTCGCGGATGCTCGGGCCCAGCTCACGGGCATGGCGCAGCATGTCCTGCTCGCTGGCGCGGGTGTGCACCATGGTGCGCAGGGTGTCGTCGAACAGCACCAGCTCATAGATGCCGGTACGCCCGCGGTACCCGAGGCCACGGCATTGCTCGCAGCCTTCGGCGTGGTACAGCGTCGGCGCCTCGGCCGGACTGACGCCGAGCAGCTCGCACTCGGCGGCATCGGCGATGTAGGCGCGTTTACAGTCATTACACAGCACCCGCACGAGGCGCTGGGCCAGCACGCCGAGCAGCGACGAGGAGATCAGAAACGGCTCGACGCCCATGTCCACCAGGCGCGTGACGGCGCCGATGGCGCTGTTGGTGTGCAGCGTGGAGAGCACCAGGTGACCGGTGAGCGAGGCCTGCACGGCCATGTCGGCGGTTTCCTGGTCGCGGATCTCGCCGACCATCACTACGTCCGGGTCCTGACGCAGGATGGCACGCAGGCCGCGGGCAAAGGTCATGTCGACCTTGGTGTTGACCTGGGTCTGACCGATGCCCTCGAGGTGGTACTCGATGGGGTCCTCGACGGTGAGGATGTTGCGGGTACGGTCGTTGAGGGTGGTCAGCGCGGCATACAGCGTGGTGGTCTTGCCCGAACCGGTGGGCCCGGTGACCAGGATGATGCCGTGGGGCTTCTTCACCGCCTGCTCCAGCTGGCGGCGGTCCTGCTCGTTCATGCCGAGATGACGCAGGGTCAGGCGCCCGGCCTGCTTGTCCAGCAGACGCAGTACCACCCGCTCGCCGTTGGCCGAGGGCAGCGTGGAAACGCGGATGTCCACCTCGCGACCGCCGACCCGCAGCGAGATACGTCCGTCCTGCGGGATGCGCTTCTCGGCGATGTCCAGCTTGGCCATGACCTTGATCCGCGATACCAGCAGCGCCGCCAGCTCGCGCTTGGGCTGCACCACTTCGCGGAGGATGCCGTCGACGCGAAAGCGGATCACCAGGCGCTTTTCGAAGGTTTCGATATGGATATCCGAGGCGTTCTCGGCAATTGCCTCGCCGAGGATCGCGTTGATCAGACGAATGATCGGCGCGTCGTCCTCCTGCTCCAGCAGGTCCTCGGTTTCCTGGATCTGGTCGGCCAGACTGGCCAGGTCGAGGTCGTTGCCCAGCCCCTCGACCATCAGCATCGCCGCCGACGAATCATGCTGGTACGCCGCACCGAGCGCCTGGTCGAAATCCGCCTGGGCCAGCCACTGCATGGGCAGGCGCATGCCGACCACCCGCTGCGCCTCCTGCACCGCCGTCAGTGCGGCGCCCTCGCGCAGGCCGAGGCGCAGCTCGCCGCCGCGCTCGAGCAGCAGCACGCCGTGGCGACGAGCGAAGGCGAACGGCAGGCGGCGTTGCGCGGGCTGCTCGAGCAGCGTGGTCACGTCGTTTACATCGAGTTCGGGCATCGTGCAGCTCCACCGGCGATACGCAACGACCCGACGTCGCCGCGCTCGAAACACTCCAATCGGGTCCAACCAGCCTAGTTGGACTACAAGGATTGGATGACATTTCAACGTGCGTGCGTTTTTCCTGATTAGCCGACTTAACCCGGCACCAAGGTCGCAGACGCCCGGCACCGCTGACGAATACCACGTCAATGGCGCGTCATTCATGATGCGGCCGCTTCGTCTGCCTGACCGGGGCTGGCCAAGGCTGCGCAGAGCCAAACAGGACGCAATCTGCAGCGAAGCGCGGAAAACAGGCAGTCATCCTGCGACCGATGCGTCAAATACAATCGTTTGATTGAAACAGTTGTTTGATTTTTTCAGGGCTTGCAGAATGCCGCGCCGGGCAGTTCGTTTTCGAGCCGTCCGGCCTGCTCCATCCGTTCCAACCCCGTCCGCCAGAGCAGCGGGCGGGTGAAAAGCACGTCGGTGCGCGGTCCGCCGCAGCACCGGTCATGATCACGCAGGAGAACAACAACAATGCACATCGGTGTTCCTCTCGAAACCCACTCCGGGGAAACGCGCGTCGCCGCGACCCCGGAAACCGTCAAGAAACTGATCGGCCAAGGGCACCGGGTGACGCTGCAAAGCGGCGCCGGGTTGCTTTCCAGCGTGCCGGACAGCGCCTATGAAGCGGTCGGCGCGACCATCGGCGATGCGGCCGCGGCACTTGCCGCCGAGCTGGTGCTGAAGGTCAATGCGCCGGACGAGGCCGAACTGGCGCAGATGCAGTCCGGCAGCGTGCTGCTGGGCATGCTCAACCCGTTCGACAATGACTGCATCGCGCGCATGGCTGCCCGCGGTATCACCGCCTTCGCCCTGGAGGCCGCGCCGCGTACGTCCCGTGCACAGAGCCTGGACGTGCTCTCGTCGCAGGCCAACATCGCCGGCTACAAGGCGGTGCTGGTCGGTGCCCATCACTACCCGCGCTTCATGCCGATGCTGATGACCGCCGCTGGTACGGTGAAGGCTGCGCGCGTGCTGATCCTCGGCGCCGGCGTCGCCGGGCTGCAGGCCATCGCCACGGCCAAGCGCCTGGGTGCGGTGGTCGAGGCTTCGGACGTGCGCCCGGCGGTGAAGGAGCAGATCGAATCGCTCGGCGCCAAGTTCGTCGACGTGCCGCTGGAGACCGACGAGGAGCGCGAATGCGCCGAAGGCGTCGGCGGCTATGCGCGGCCGATGCCGGCCTCGTGGATGGCGCGTCAGGCGCAGGCGGTGCACGAGCGCGCGCTGCAGTCGGACATCGTCATCACCACCGCGCTGATCCCGGGCCGCAAGGCGCCGACACTGCTGCAGGAAGCCACCGTCGAGCAGATGAAGCCCGGCTCGGTGATCGTCGACCTGGCGGCCGGGCATGGCGGTAACTGCCCACTGACCGAGATCGATCAGGTGGTGGTGCGCCACGGCGTGACCATCGTCGGCCACGCCAACCTGGCGACGCTGGTGCCGGCCGACGCCTCGGCGCTGTACGCCCGCAACCTGCTGGATTTCCTCAAGCTGGTCATCGACAAGGACGGCCAGTTCCAGCTCAACCTCGAAGACGACATCGTCGCCGCGTGCCTGATGTGCCGCGACGGCCAGGTCGTGCGGACCAACGGTTAAGGGAGACGCGAACATGGATCTGATTTCGGACGGCATCTACAACCTGATCATCTTCGTGCTGGCGATCTACGTCGGCTACCACGTGGTCTGGAACGTCACCCCGGCCCTGCACACGCCGCTGATGGCGGTCACCAACGCGATCTCGGCAATCGTCATCGTCGGCGCCATGCTGGCCGCCGCGCTCACCGTTACCCCGCTGGGCAAGGCCATGGGCACGCTCGCCGTGGCGCTGGCCGCGGTCAACGTGTTCGGGGGCTTTCTGGTCACCCGTCGCATGCTGGAAATGTTCAAGAAGAAGGACCGCAGCGCGGCCAAGGCGGAGGGCAAGTAAGCCATGAGCATGAACCTGATCACCCTGCTCTATCTGGTCGCCTCGGTGTGCTTCATCCAGGCGCTGAAGGGCCTCTCCCACCCCACCACCTCACGCCGCGGCAACCTGTTCGGCATGATCGGCATGGGCATCGCGGTGCTCACCACGGTCGGCCTGATCTTCAAGCTCGGCAGCGAGCTGGCCACCGCCGGCATCGGCTACGTGATCGTCGGTCTGCTGATCGGCGGCAGCGTCGGTACCGTCATGGCCAAGCGCGTCGAGATGACCAAGATGCCCGAGCTGGTCGCCTTCATGCACAGCATGATCGGCCTGGCCGCGGTGTTCATCGCGATTGCCGCGGTGGTCGAACCGCAGTCGCTGGGCATCGTCGAGCACATGGGCTACGCCATTCCGGTGGGCAACCGCCTGGAGCTGTTCCTCGGTGCGGCCATCGGCGCCATCACCTTCTCCGGTTCGGTGATCGCCTTCGGCAAGCTGTCCGGCAAGTACAAGTTTCGCCTGTTCCAAGGCGCTCCGGTGGTGTTCAAGGGCCAGCACATGGTCAACCTGGCCGTGGGCCTGGCGATCGTCGGCCTGGGCCTGGTCTACACCTTCACCGGCAACCTCGGCGCCTTCGCCATCCTGGTGGCGCTGGCCTTCGTCATCGGCGTGCTGATCATCATCCCCATCGGCGGTGCGGACATGCCGGTGGTGGTGTCGATGCTCAACTCGTATTCGGGCTGGGCGGCCGCCGGTATCGGCTTCTCGCTGAACAACTCGATGCTGATCATCGCCGGCTCGCTGGTAGGCTCGAGCGGCGCGATCCTCTCGTACATCATGTGCAAGGCGATGAACCGCTCGTTCTTCAATGTCATCCTCGGCGGATTTGGCGCCGACGCGGATGCCGGCGGCCCGGCGGGCGCACAGCTGGAGCGCAACGTCAAGTCCGGTTCGGCCGACGACGCCGCCTTCCTGCTGACCAACGCCGACACCGTGATCATCGTGCCCGGCTACGGCCTGGCGGTGGCCCGCGCACAGCACGCGCTGATGGAACTGGCGGAGAAGCTGACGCACATGGGCGTGACCGTGAAGTACGCGATTCACCCGGTCGCCGGCCGCATGCCGGGGCACATGAACGTGCTGCTGGCCGAAGCCGAAGTGCCTTATGAGCAGGTGTTCGAAATGGAGGACATCAACTCCGAGTTCGGCCAGGCCGACGTGGTGCTGGTGCTCGGCGCCAACGACGTGGTCAACCCGGCGGCCAAGACCGATCCGAAGTCGCCGATCGCCGGCATGCCGATCCTCGAGGCGTACAAGGCCAAGACCGTCATCGTCAACAAGCGCTCCATGGCCAGCGGCTACGCCGGCCTGGACAACGAGCTGTTCTACATGGACAAGACCATGATGGTCTTTGGCGACGCCAAGAAGGTCGTCGAGGACATGGTCAAGGCCGTGGACTGATCGCCTCGTACTGAAACGAAAAACCCCTCCCGGCCATGCCGCGAGGGGTTTTTCTTTGCCTGTCGAAGGTCAGACGCTGAAGCCGAACACCTCACCCAGGTGCCGGCGATAGCGCTCGACATCCGCCTCGACCTGCGGCCGCTTCATCACGTCGACACACAGGAAGGTCGGCAGACCCTGCATGCCGAGAAACTCGTTGGCCTTGTGAAACGGCAGGTAGACGGAATCCACGCCCTTGCCGGCGAAGAAATCGCTGGGGTCGTCGAAGGCCTGCTGCGGCGCATTCCAGGTGGCGGAGATCATGTAGCGTTTGCCCTGAAGCAGACCGCCGCTGCCGTACTTCTGCGAGGCGTCGGAGCGGGTGCGGCCGTCGTTGGCGTAAAGACTGCCGTGGCCGGCGGTGAACACCTCGTCCAGGTATTTCTTCACCGTCCAGGGTGCGCCCATCCACCAGCCGGGCATCTGATAGATCAGCGCGTCGGCCCAGAGGATCTTTTCGACCTCCTGCTGCACGTCGTAACCGGCATCGATCTCGGTGGTGCGCACCTCGAAGCCGGCAGCCATGAGGGTTTCGATGGCTGCCTGGTGCAGCGTTGCGTTGTACTGGCCGGCGGAATGGGCGAAGGCCTTGCCGCCGTTGAGTAGCAGAATCTTCTTCATGGGAACGCCTCAGCAACAGAATGGCGCGCAGCTTAGCCACGCCTGCGCACCGCACCCAGCCCCTGACAGGCAAATCATCTTTGCTCACCGGTCACGAATCTGTCACTGATTTGCTTCGGGTTCAGCCGGCTTTTGCGACCGTTGCTGTCTCCGGTCGCGATGCATAGCGCTGCGCTAGTACCGCGCAGACCATCAGCTGGATCTGGTGGAACAGCATCAACGGCAGGATCAGCGTGCCCAGCGCGCCGCCGGCGAACAGCACCTGCGCCATGGGGATGCCGGTGGCGAGGCTCTTCTTCGAGCCGGCGAAGAGGATGGTGATGCGGTCTTCCAGGTCGAAGCCCAGCCAGCGGGCGATCAACCAGGTGCTGAGCAACGCCAGCGCCAGCAGCAGACAGCAGGCCAGCACCAGGCCCAGCAGCTGCGGCAGCGGCACCTGCTGCCAGATGCCCTCGACCACCGCATGGCTGAAGGCGGTATAGACCACCAGCAGGATGGAACTCTGATCGACGTTCTTCAGCCAGCCCTTGTTGCGCGCCACCCAGTCACCAATCCAGCGCCGCGCGATCTGCCCGGCTATGAACGGCAGCAGCAGCTGCACGACGATCTTGCCGATGGCCTCCAGCGTCGAGCCGCCTTCGCCCTGGGCGCCCATCAGCAGCAGCACCAGCAGCGGCGTGAGGAAGATGCCAATGAGGCTCGAAGCCGCCGCGCTGCATACCGCCGCCGAGATATTGCCGCGCGCCAGCGATGTGAAGGCGATGGCCGACTGCACCGTGGCCGGCAGCGCGCATAGGTAGAGCATGCCCAGGTAGAGCTCGGCGCCGATCATCGGCGTCAGCAGCGGGCGCAGCGCCAGGCCGAGCAGCGGGAACAGCACGAACGTGCAGCTGAAAACCAAAAGATGCAGGCGCCAGTGCCCCATGCCGGCGAGAATCGCGCTGCCCGACAGCTTGGCGCCGTGCATGAAGAACAGCAGGCCGATGGCCAGATTGGTGATCCACTCGAACACCACCACGCCCTGCCCGCGCGCCGGCAGCAGCGTGGCGATGGCCACAGCGCCGAGCAGGGCCAGAGTGAAATTGTCCGGTAGCAGGCGGGGTCTGGCCATGGGTGCTCCTGATGCGTGTGGCTTGCAGCGAATGGCTCTGGAGTCTACTGTCGGCTTGAACATCCGACTAACGCCATTAGCCAGACAAATGTCGAGAAAAGGACAGGCCAGCCTCGCCCAGCGCAGCATCCCGGTCATGGATGCGCTGCCGCGACCGCTGTTCGCACGCAGTGAATCCCTCGCCGAACGGACCACCACACCGCGCCACAGCCATCCCTGGGCACAGCTGTCCTACGCCATCAGCGGCGTGCTGCGCGTGCATACCGAGCGCGGGCGTTTTCTCGCCCCGCCGCAGCGCGCCATCCTGATTCCGCCGGGCCTGCTGCATGAGGTAATCAGTTCGCCGCAGACCGAGATGCGCAGCCTGTACATCGACCAGCGCGCCATGCCCTGGGCGCCTGCGCATTGCCAGGTGCTGGCGGTGAGTCCGTTGCTGCGCGAACTGATCCGAGCATTCGGCACGTTGCCGGTGGACTACGACGAACAGGGCGCAGACGGCCGTCTGGCCGCCGTCATCCTCGACCAGTTACGCGCCGCCCCGGAGCTCGGCTACTCGCTGCCCTGGCCCGATGACGTACGCCTGCGCGGCATCTGCGAGGCGCTGTATGAACAGCCGGACCTGTCCTTCAGCCTGGCGCAGTGGAGCGAGCAACTGCACATATCCGAGAAGACCCTGACCCGCCAGTTCCAGCGCGACACCGGCCTCAGCTTCCGCGCCTGGCGCCAGCGTTTGCGCCTGCTCAGCGCGCTGCCGTTGCTGGAGCGGGGCCAACCGGTCACCGACGTCGCTCTGGCCTGCGGCTACGACTCCACTTCGGCGTTCATCGCCGCATTCGGCCAACAGTTCGGCACTACGCCGGGTGCGCTGGCGAGGTCGCCGCGCCCGTAAGCGAACAGTTGCTCGTCGCGCGAGCAGTACAGTTACGCTCGCCATCAAACTGCACCGGCACAATTGACTTCCCCTGTGGCTGTAACAGCCGCTGGCCGCGCGCGATCCTGTCTGCCCATAACCCGCACCCGCTTGCCGGGAAGGAACGCGCTCATGGACCGCTCGCTGACCCGTCCATATCAGGCCACCCTCCATAGCCGCAGCTGGCAGCAACTGTTGCGGCTGCTGCAGCGCTGGCAACGCAACTACCGTACCCGCCAGCAACTGGCGCAGCTCGATGACCGCCAGCTCGCCGATGTCGGCATCAGTCACAGCGAGCGCGCCGCCGAACTGGACAAGCCGTTCTGGCGCTGAAGCGGTTCGCGCTCTAGAGTCTGTCGCCTAGCCTGACCGGCACTGCCCTGGCGGCGGAACGCAACGCCCATGGCACGGTCTAGAGCCTCATTACTGGAGATCTGCCATGTCCCGAATCCTGCTTCCCTTCCTCGCCGCCGGCCTGCTGCTGAGTGGCGCTGCTTCGGCGGCCAGCTTCACCGCCACCACCGACGTGGTGGTCGGAGGCCTGATCAATACCGTCGATGCCACCTCGGACCTCACTTCATCCCTGCGTGACGACAAGCTGGTGCTCGACGCCCGTGACGACGCCGCACGCTTTGTCGCCAGCCGTGGCGATCTGCGCGGCGCCCATCTCGAGGCGGCGCTGCAGCACATTCGCAGCCAGCAGCCGCAATTGCAGGCCAGCGATCTGCAGCTGGCCGAGGCGATACTCGCCCTTTGACGAGCCCGGCAGCGGACGCTGCCGAAACCTGCGGATGCAACCGGGCACTGGCTCTGGGGCAGGCGTTTCGCTAGCCTTGGCGCCGTTTTTCCCGGCTACAGGTTGCCCATGCGTTCGTTTTCCATCGCCCTTCTGCTGTTCGGCTGCAGCGCCGGCTCCGCCATGGCGTTCGATGTCACCACCGCCGCCGTCGTGCGTACCAGCTACGTCAGCAGCCAGCTCACCAGCGCTCCCTTCGACAACAAGCTGATCGCCGAGGCCCGTGAAGATGCGGCGGGCTTCGTAGCCAGCGAGGGGCAGCTCGTTGCGGCACGCCTGCAGGCCGCCCTGTCGCGTCTGCGCCAGGAACATCCGGAGCTTGCCGCCAGCGACCTGGAACTGGCCGAAGCCATCCTCGTCCAATAACCGCACCGCCTGCCGGTGCCCAGACCCGTGAGAGATTCATCGATGAACAAGCTATTGCTCGCCGCCCCGCTGGCGCTGGCCGTCGCCGCGGGCACAGCCCAGGCGCAGACCCTCGTGGCCACCAGCAACATCGTCGTGCGTGCCCTGGACCGCAGCATCAACTTCACCTCCGACGTGACCAGCCGCATCAGTGACATGAAGGTCGTCGTCGAGGCCCGCGAAGACGCCGCCAGCTTCGTCGCCAGCGCCGGCGAGATCCGCGGTGCCCATCTGGAAGCGGCGATCGGCACCCTGCGCAGCGAGTTCCCCGCGGCGCGCAACGCCAGCGATCTGCAACTGGCCGAAGCCATCCTCGCGCTGTGACCCGCCTCGGCGCCTGGCTGCTGGCGAGCGGCCTGAGCCTGGCCAGCATCGCGGCTCATGCCGAGCTGCGCCTGGTTCTCGACTCACGCACGCTGGACGCCGAGCAACGCGCCGCCAGCCAGGCGCTGCTGGACGAAGCCATGGCCGCACTGCCCCCGCGCCTGGTGCAGAGCCTCGATCGCGAGGTGCGCGTGCAATGGCGCGACAACCTGCCGGAACAGGCCTATGGCCGCGCCGGCGGCAAGCGCCTGGAACTCAACCGCCGCTTGCTGCCGGCGCTCACCGACGGCAGCGCTGCCGAGGAAAAGACCAATCGTCCCCACGGCACGGTACGCCGCGAGCTGCTCGCCACCGTCATTCATGAAGTGGCGCATCTGTACGATCGCGCGCGCCTGTGGTCGCCGGATCAACACCTGCTGCAGGGCCATTGCCGTCAGCGCGCCAGCAATCTCGGGCAGATCGGCCTGCCGGACGACTGCCGCGGGCAGACCGACCGCCGCTTCACCCTCAGCGATGACCCGCGCCTGCTCGACCTGGCCGGCTGGCCGCAACGGGTCGGCAAGCGCGGCCTGCGCGAACAGGACAACGCGCAGCTGGCGCGCAGTCCCGACCCGTACGAGCTGACCAGCCCGCTGGAGTTCGTCGCGGTGAACCTCGAGTACTTCCTGCTCGACCCCAGCTACGCCTGCCGCCGCCCATCCCTGCACCGCTATTTCAGCGAGCACTTCGGCTGGGCACCGGAGCCTGCGGACTGCACGCCGGGCTACCCCTTCCTCAACGCCGGTCGCGAGTTCGGCCGCACGCCCCTGCTGAGCCTTGACCCTGCGCGTGTCTACGAGGTCGACTACCTGTTCGCCGAAGCCAACGACGCCTGGGTAAGCCGCTGGGGCCATAGCATGCTGCGCCTGGTCATCTGCGCGCCCGGCCGCGAGCCCGGCCCCGCTTGTCGACTGGATCTGGACCACCATCTGGTGTTGTCCTTCCGCGCCTTCGTCGATGACGTTCAGCTCTCCAGCTGGGACGGCCTCACCGGCGTCTACCCCTCGCGGCTGTTCATTCTGCCGCTGGGCCAGGTGATCGACGAATACACCAAGGTGGAGCTGCGCGGGCTGGCCTCGGTGCCCTTGAGACTGCACCCCGAAGAGATTCGCCAGCTGGTCGAGCGCAGCGCCGAACTGCACTGGAGCTACGACGGCGACTACTACTTCCTGTCCAACAACTGCGCGGTGGAAACCCTGAAACTGCTGCGCAGCGGCACGGCACGCAGTGATCTGGTCGCACTGGACAGCATCATGCCCAACGGACTGCTGGAAGTGCTGATCTACCGCGGCCTGGCCGACGCCAGCGTGCTCGACGACGCCAGCGAGGCGCTGCGTCTGGGCTACCGCTTCGACTCCTACCGCGACCGCTACCAGGCCATGTTCGCCGTGCTCAAGGAACGCCTGGGCCTACCCCAGCACAGTGTCGAGCAGTGGCTCGAGCTCGACGCTGCCGAACGCCAGCCATGGATCGACCGCGCCGACCTGCGTGCCGCCGCCGCCCTGCTGCTGGTCGAACAGGCCGCCCTGCGCCGCCAGCTGCTCCTGGCCCAGGACGAGCTGAAGAACCGCTACCTCGGCGGCCGCGGCCGCGACGCCAGCCTGAACAAGGCTGACGGCGCGCTGCAGGAAATCCTCGCCAGCAGCGGCTACCTCAGCCGCCCGGCCGAACTGCTCGACGGCGACGGCTACGGCCTGCCCCAAACCCGCGAATGGACCCGCCTGGAACGCGAAAGCGAACAACGCCAACTGCGCCTGAATCAGCTGACCGAAGAGCTGGACCAGGAAGTCCGGGTGCTGCTGGGCGATGAGCGCCGCGAGGAACTCGAAGCGATCGAAGTGAACCTGGCCCAGATCGGTGAGCGACTGCGCGGGTTGCATAAGGCTGGGGGTGGGTTGGAGTTGCCGTGAGAAGTGACTCTGCGATGGTAATACGATTAGCCAAGGTCGTTCTCGCACCCAGGGAGTGATTGAGTGCTTCGTGAAGAAAGCAAAAGCACTGTTTTATTCTGAATCTAGAATTACAGCACTGAGACGCTCTCTTCTTTTAGGGGGGAGCTCTTTTAGGGAAACTCTGAAAAAGACTTTCTGATTTGGCAAAATACCGCGACCCCACCCACCGAGTTTCCCGATGAAGCAGATGACCTTCGCCGACGCCGAGTACGCTGGCAAGCGCAAGCAAACCC
>Ga0172375_10000866_pt1 | contig 48962 bp, 55 predicted proteins | sample LakKiv1m_FD_114537 | JGI IMG/M metagenome (GOLD analysis project Ga0172375, IMG submission 114537) | Freshwater microbial communities from Kabuno Bay, South-Kivu, Congo - kab_092012_11.1m | ecosystem: Environmental > Aquatic > Freshwater > Lake | place: Democratic Republic of the Congo... | reverse complement strand
TTATCGGCTTCGTTACCGTACTTACCAAGAAGGGTAGAAGTATACTCGAGAGTCGGGGTTTCGAGCGGCTGGAAACCGAATTTTTCAAAAACTTCGATACATAGATTTTTGACATAATTACGGACCCGGCAGCTGTCGGGTAAGAAATCGCGAAAACCTTTGAGAGTTTGAGGAGTGGTCATAGTTTGATTTTACAAATTTTATGTTGGGGTGGTATACCGGGGTCGAACCGGCAACCTCTGCTTTCACAGAGCAGCGCTCTAACCATTGAGCTAATACCACCACGAAAAGGAAAGGTGCCGAAAAAAACTAAAAAACCGCCCGGAGGCGGTGTGGAAGGCATACTAGGCACATCCGCCAACGTCAGTTGGCGTGGTGATGGATGTTGATAGCCTGTATTGCCATTGGTGAGTATTATAGCAGTTATTCGGTGGGTTGGGGAGAGGGTGTGGAGGCGGGTGGATCCTGAAGGCTGATGATTTTGGTGGCGAGGAAATTTTTTGACCCGGGAGGATCGGGGCGAAAGATGATAATAGCGTCCTGGCCGCGGACTAGCTGGTCGCTTTTGAGGCTTTTATTTTTGAGGGTGAGGATTTCGGTTTTGTCGTTGATTTTGATTTGAAGTTGGGAGTTTTTATCGGCAAGAGGAATAAAGACGAGAACCGGTGAGGATTTGGAAACGTCGGCGATTTTACCAAGACTAATGCGATGGGGATTTTCCAGGGCAGGAAGGCTGACGAAGACAAGGCGTTTGGCGTCGAAAGCGGAAGTGGCGGCATCAAGATAGCCGAGAGCCAGGATATCCTGGCCGACTTTGATTTTATCGGCGCTGGTTTTATTGCGTTTGGAATCAATAATAACCGTATCTTCGGTATAATTTATCTGCCTGGTGGAATTTTGATAGGAAATAGTTAATTGTCCGGGATTGATGATAGTAACTGTTCCCAGGAAAGCTTTTTTGGGATCGCTCTGGGTGTTGTTAATTTCTGAAAGTTTTTCCTGAACTTTTTGTTGGACAGCTTGACGGATTTTTTGAATCTGGTCGGAGGAATTGTCGGTAGAGGCGGGAGACGGGCTTTGAGCGGTGGCGGAGAAAGGGAAAGAGAGAAGGAGTAAGGCGATAAGTAGTATCATATTTTGGCGGTGGAATAGGTGACGATTAAATGTTTTTCCGCTTGATCGCCCTTAGGGTCGAAAGAGACAAGCTGGAGAATATTGGCGCCGGTTTCCAACTCAAAGTCAATTTCAAAAAGTCCCGTGTCGTCAATTTGGTAGTGGCTGGTTTTGATGGTGGAGGCGACGACGAGAGTGCTTAGAGGAGTGGTGGTACCCTTGATGGTAATTTTGGCAGTGGAAGAAACAGCGTAATCCTCGGGTGATTTGATTAAGAGTTGATGAGAGGAAGTGGTGGGGGTAGGGGCGGAGGAGGGAGTGGGGGCGGAAGAGATTGAGGGATTAGCGGTGGGGACAGGAGAAGGAAGGGCGGAAGGATTCTTGGATTTGGTAATGGCAAAAAAGCTGCCAGTAAGGCCGAAACCGAGAATAGCTCCCAGGAGAATAGCGAGAGTGAGGTCTTTAAGCATACTTACGGCTGATGATACCACAGACGGATGGATGTTAGAATAAGACCATGGAAATAAAATTATTGAAGGAGAATGAAGTTTGGTTGAAGGGAAAGAAAGAAGGATTGACAGTGGATGTGGGGGTTGAAGACGTAAAAAAGGTCGGCGCAAGAATTGCCCTGTTTACCGCAAAAAGTAGCATATCACCCGGTTTTGACGGCGAAAAGCTGGTGATTAACGGGGCGGGGGAATATGAAGCGGGGGGGGTAGAAATTAAGGGAATAGGAAACGGCGATAAGGTAATTTATCTGATAGTTATGGAAGGGATTGAGGTGATGGTTTTGCCGGAGCTAAAGGAGGAATTAAAGGATAAGAAAGTGGAGAGACTGGGGGAGGCAGATGTGTTGGTATTTGACCTGAAAACAGTGAAAAACCTGGGGCCGAAGAAAATCAGAGACTGGGCCAAAATTTGGGGGGTTAATTATTTGGTGCCAACGGGTGGCGATGAAGCGGCGAGGCAGAAGTTTTTTGATGAGATGGATTGTGAGGGGCTGGCGGGGGTGGAGAGTTTGAAGCTGGATAAAGATGGTTTACCCGAAGGGAGTGAGGTCGTATGGCTGTTGAACAGCTAAAACTGCCGCCGAGTTCGGAAGAAGCCGAAGTTTGTGTTTTGGGGGCGGTGCTGATTGACAACGAGGCGTATTTAACAGTGTCGGAGTGGCTGCGACCGGAGCATTTTTATAATGCTAATTACGGCAAGATTTATGAGGCGATGGGGAGCTTGTATGAGCAGAGAATGCCGCTGGATATTGTGACGGTGGCGGAGAAGTTAAAAGAATGGGGGTGGTTGAAGAAGATCGGAGGAAAGCCGTTTTTATCAAAATTGGCAACCGAAGTACCGACGGCGGCCAATGCCGGTAGTTATGCCCGGATAATAAAATCGCTGTCAGCTAAAAGAGAACTGATTTCGGCGGCGGGGAGGATTACAGAAAAGGTTTTTGATAGTGGATTGGGAAGTGAGGAGCTACTGGATATGGCGGAGCAGGAGATTTATTCCTTGTCCCAACGGCATTTAAAAAGTGTGCCTTCGTCATTAAAAGAAGTATTAACAGCGAGCTTTGACCGGTTGGATGAGTTACAGAAACTAGGCAGTGGGTTGAGAGGGATTCCAACGGGGTTTGGGAGTTTGGATGGGATGCTGGCAGGGATGCAGGACAGCAACTTGTTGGTGCTGGCGGCTAGGCCGGGAGTGGGGAAAACGGCCTTTGGCTTGAATATTGCTAGATATGTATCGGTGGAAAAGAAAATTCCGGTCTGTGTTTTTTCACTGGAAATGAGTAAGGAGGAGTTGGTAGATAGATTATTGGTAAGGCAGGGTTTAATAGACGCCTGGAAGTTGAAGACCGGACAGCTATCCGATGAAGATTTTGCCTCATTATCGGAAGCAATGGGAGTGTTGGCGGAGGCGCCTCTCTATATTGATGATACGCCGGGATTAACGGTGACGGAGTTGAGAACCAAAGCGAGAAGATTGCAGGTGGATAAAGGAATCAGATTTATTGTGGTGGATTATTTGCAATTGATGCATGGGACGACCCGGGATAATCGGGTGCAGGAAGTGTCGGAAATTTCCCAGGGATTGAAAAATTTGGCCAGGGAGTTGAAACTGCCGATATTGGCGGCAGCCCAATTGTCGCGAGCAATGGAACAAAGGGGAGGGCGGCCGAGGTTGTCGGATTTGCGGGAGTCGGGAAGCATTGAGCAGGATGCGGATGTGGTGATGTTTTTACATCGGGAAGATGAAGAGGTAAGGGAAATGGTAACCTGTTCGATTGAGAAACACCGCAACGGGCCGACGGGACAATTTAATCTTTACTTTAACGGTAAACAGGTCAGCTTTTTTGATGTGGAGAAGAAATAGAAAATTTGAGATAATAATGGGGTAATTTGGGCTTTGCCGAAGTGGTGGAATTGGTAGACACGCAGGTCTCAAAAACCTGTGGCCTAAAAAACCGTGACGGTTCGATTCCGTCCTTCGGCACCGGAGGCTTAAAACCCCGCCGTTGCGGGGCTATTCCGTCCTTCGGCACTTATGGCTTTAGCGGGAATAATATTATTTTTGTATTTGGGCTGGAGGGCATTGAAGGAGGATTATAAAGGAGAAGAAGTGGTGGGGTTTTTGTGGTTGTGGCTGATGATCTTTTTGATTTTTGGAAGGATAATCGGGGGAATTTTGGGTGGGGAAGAATGGTGGCAGTGCTTGGGTTTTTGGGAGATGAACAGAGTTAATCCGGGTGGGGGATTAGCGGCAATGGTGGTTAGTGGCTGGTGGTTTTGTCGAGTGAAAGACTGGAAATTATGGCCACTTTTGGAATCCGGGGCATTGGCGGTTGGGGTGTTGATGGCAGGTTTTTGGGGCCAGGGGTGGAGGAGGGAATGGCGGGAAATGATAGTAGTTTTGGCAGTGATGATTTTGGCGGTGGGGGCGGGTAAGGGATACCGGAGATTTGTCTGGTACCGAAGCGGAAAAAAGGGTTTTTTGTGGTGGTGGTTGAATGGTTTTGGATGGCTAGGGTGGGGAATATCAAGTTATTTTTTCGGTAAAAATACGGTTAATTTGGTTATTGGGGTGGTTTTGGGTTTGCTTTCCGCGGGGGGATTGTTTATCCTAGGGGAGATATGGCCGAAGAAATAAAGTTGCCGGAAAGATTATTGGCGCCGATCAAAAACTTTTTAGAGAAAGAGATTGTTAAGTGGAAAAAAACCAAGAGGAAATTGGAAAAGAGTGATCCGTTTAGGGATAGCGCCAGAGCGAGTGACAATTCGTTGGAGGAGGATGTAGATGAGCAGGTGGGACATTGGGATGTGGAGGCGAAAGCGGGATTTGCGGCAAGGCAAGTAGTGCAGCTGCGCAAGGCGTTGACACGACTGAAGATCGGTAAGTACGGGCTGTGCGAAAAGTGCGGGAAAATGATCGATACCGACCGGTTAGCGGTTAGGCCGGAAACAACCTTGTGTATTAAATGCGCCAAGGAAAGGGAATCCTGATAGTTTTGATAGGGGGGTTGGTTTTATGGTGGGAGCATCAAGTTTTGGCGACGAGAGGAATAGTGGTGGAGAATAGCGGGGCTAGTTTTGGCCTGGGAAAGATTAATAGTTGGTTGGGGATAGGAGTATTAATAGCAGGTGGGTGGTTTCTGGGGCAGGGGAGTGAACTGATACTTATCGGCGGGCTGGCCAATCTGGTGGACAGATTTTTGTTTGGGCATGTTCGGGATTATTGGAGAGTTCCGGTTTTGGGAGTGTTTAATAATATAAATGATTGGGTTATTTTTTTGGGGGCAATGTGGTGGGGGTGGAAGCGATGGAAGAAATAAGGGTAGTTTTTAGGGATGAGGAGGTGTTGGTGCTGGATAAACCGGCGGGGTGGGCGACGACCAAAGAGAATTTTTCGGGAATGACGGTAGAAGAGTGGTTGCGTGATAATTTTCCTAACGGTTTGGTAAGGGAGGGAATTGTTCATCGGTTGGATAAGGGAACTTCGGGTTTGGTGGTAGTAGCCAGAAAAGAGGAGGGTCTCATGAGATTAAAAAAGCAATTTAAAGACCGACGGGTGAAAAAAATGTATTTAGCATTGGCCAGGGGGGAAACAGCCGAGAAGTGGGACCTGCGGATGCCGATAAAAAGATCGAGCCGGGTATTCGGGAAATTTGCCGTAGAGGTTGGAGGGAAGAGCGCGGTAACGGAGTTTGTCAGGAAGGCAATTTACCGGATTAATGGAAGACCATTTTCGCTGTTGGAGGTTTTTCCCCAGACAGGCAGGACACATCAGATAAGGGTGCATTTGAGTTATTTGGGTTGGCCGATAGCCGGGGATCGGCAGTACGGAGGAGGGGTGGTGGCAGGGTTGGACAGACAGTTTTTACATGCGGCTAAGATTAGCTTTGATCATCCGGTCAGCGGAGAGGAGATGGTTTTTGAATCGAAATTACCTGAAGATTTGGAAAAATTATTGATTGAGGAAGTGAAAGGATGAAGTGGCTGAAACTAGGGATAACCTTGGTGGTGGTGACAATATTTTTATTGGCGGAAAGGGGAGGGGAGGTGGCCTTGGGAGTAGTGGCCGATGATGATGTGGGGCTGGTGATGGTGTCGGCCAAAAGGAGAATGATAAATGTTTTGGAAATTTCCGGAGAGGAAAAGTTGTGGATTCCCGGGGGGTGGGGATGGTACGCGGGTAATAAACTAAAGAAGTTGGCGCAACAGGAAAAATGGTTGGAACTACCAGCAAATATTTGGTTCTTTAATTTCGGTTTTTCCCCTGATCGGGTGGTAACAGCGGAGAAGTTTGATGATTGGCAGGATGATGGCTGGTGGTTAAAAACACTGGGGTGGAGAAATTGGTGGCTCTGGCGCAAAGCGAAAGAAGAATGGGTGGTAAATAAGGTCAAAGTTGATAAGTTAGGTGATTTTTTGGAGACGAAGGGAGAAAAAGTGATGGTGAGGGATTTTGCCAGAAGCGGAGTATTGTCGTCGGAAAAAAAATTGTCGGTTTTTAACACAACTGGATTGTCGGGAATGGCCGACTTTTTGGCTAATCGTTTGACTTGGGCGGGGTGGACGGTAGCAGAGAGCGGCAATCGGGAGGAGAGGGTGGAAAAATGTGCCATAAGATTTGGAGGAAAGGGGCTGGGAACGGAATTAAAAAAGGTGGTGGACGGGTGGGGGTGTTGGATATCGGGAGAGAAGGAAATCGGAGAAAACGAGGTGGAAATAATTTTGGGTGACGGATGGGGGGAAATGATAAAATATCGGAGTTACAGTAAGTAGTGGCTTTTTATGTCCGGACATTCAAAATGGGCCAATATTAAAGCAAGGAAAGGGGCTCAAGATAAAAAAAGAAGTACTGTTTTTACCAGATTATCAAGGAATATTTTAACGGCGATTCGGGAAGGGGGAGGGAATTTCCGCCCGGAGAGTAATTCGTTTTTGAGGGCGGCGATAGAAAAGGCAAAAGGGGAAAACATGCCGAGGGAAAATATTGAGAGACTGTTGACCCGCTTTGAGGAAAGAGGGGCGAATTTAGCGGAATATTTTTTGGAGGGTTACGGACCTTTGGGCGTGCCGTTGGTGGTGGAGGTGGAAACCGATAACAAGAATCGAACGCTGGGCGAGATCAGGCAGGTATTTCGCAACCATGGCGGCAGTCTGGGGGAAGAAGGGTGCGTCATGTATCAGTTTGATAAGAGATATGAGGTGACTTTAGTGGGCACAGAGCTTTCGGAAGAGAGGCAATTGGAGCTGATCGATTTAGGGGCCGACGATTTTGATGGAAACAAAGTTTTGGTTTTGCCGGATATGATGAGTAACTTTATTAATGGATTAAAAAAAATCGATCTGAAGGTTGAGTCTCAAGAAAAGGTATTGAAGGCAAAGAGCCCGGTGATGCTGGCCAATGAAGAAGAGGTGGCGAAGATAATGGAGATGGTCGAGGAGTTGGAAGAAATGGAAGATGTGATTAACGTCTTTTCGGGATTTGATTATCGGGAAGGAGGGAAAGGTGCCTAAAAAAGCCAGATTTTTAGTGGGGGCAGTTTTAAGCGCGCTGGGGTTTTGGCTATGGGTGAATTTGCCTTATGAGTCGCGTTACTACGGGCTTTTAGCGGGGGCGGTATTGATTATGGTTTGTTTTTGGTTTGGCCTGGGGATTATGTTTAATGATGATATTTATAATCGATTGATGGCGGTGGTGTTGCCGGTTTGCTTGTTTGCAGGGACGGGGTTATTTGCGACAATGATGTCGTTGGGACGTTTCGGTTTGGCGGTACTTAGTGTTCTTTTTGGAGTTTTGGTTTATGCGTTGTTTTTGGTGGAGAATGTTTTTATGGTGGCAATCGGATTTAAGACGGTGCCGCTCTATCGGGCGGCTTACACGGTCAGTCTGATCGTAATGTTATTGACGTCGTTTATGTTGTTTAATACGGTGTTTTCATTTGGACTGCCGTATTGGGCTAACTTGGGCCTAGTGTTCCTACTCTCGGGTTTGATTTATCTTTATCAGTTTTGGGCGGTAGCAATTGAGCTTCCTGACGACGGAAAGACGAAAAATAAGGTAGTTTTTGTATTAGTGCCGGCATGGTTAACAGCTCAAATGGCAATGGTGTTATCGTTTTGGCCGGCAGGAATTTTTAAGACGGCAGTGTATTTGTTGACGGTGGTTTATATCCTGGCCAGCCTGATTCAGGCAGAGATTCGAGAGCGGTTGTTCCGGCGGGATTGGCTACAATATTCTTGGATCGGGGCGGCGGTAATGGTGGGAATTTTAGTAATTACCAATTGGCGGGGATAGTTATCAGAGAAAAAAAAAGACTGCCAGGTGGAGAGTGGGGGAGAGGGGAGTCTTTTCACGACTATCCTATAATATTTTCACGGATAAAATATTATAGGATATGGTTTGATCTAGTTAAGTAATGATATAGAATGATATAGTCCAAGTGGAAAAGTGAAAGAGCCTAAAAGTCCCGCCACGGCGGGCAGGCTCCAGTCGAAAGTAGGAGAGAACAATTGTGTATTTACTTTTAGGTTTTTGTTTTTTAATCAAATAGCAGGGTGATTGGTGGGTAATGAGTAAATACTTCCCCTGGTGGTTGTGGAGCTAAAATTAAAGCGTCGCACAATGTATCTTTTGCGACCTGTTCTAAACCGGAAGTGGGAGGGGAGTACAAAAATTTTTAATTTTCAAATTTCAATTTTCAATTTTTTTAAAACGAGAAAATGTTTTGGGGTGTAAATAATTATTAAATTAAAGGTGGAATTAGTTCTCCGGTGCGGAGACTGGCCAAAAAATTTTTTTAGGCACAAAAATTGGGTCTTGACTCCCCTGGAGCGATTTTTCAGGGGAATGATGAAGAAAATGCCTATCATGTGGGCAAAAGAATAAGTGATGTCACTAGAGCCTCTAGAAACGACGTTTCGGTGTTAAGATGTCTATAGACATGGCTGAATGGGAAAACAATTTGGAAAAATTAATTGAAAGATTCCTGGAATATTTAGAAGTTGAAAGGAACTGCTCGAAGTTGACAGTGAGAAATTACCGACACTATCTGCTAGAGATGTTGAAGTTTATTTCTGATGGCGGGAGGAAGGCGGCGAAACTGGAAAGTTTAGATTCGGAGACAATCAGAAGTTTTCGGCTGGAGTTGTCGAGGCGAAAAGGGATTGCGGGGACGATGAAGCCGGTGAGCCAGGGCTATTATGTGATTGCCGTCAGATCATTTTTGAAATGGTTGTCGAAGAATGATATTAAGGCGATGAGCCCTGAAAAATTAGAAGTCCCAAAGGCTAGGGATCACTCCCTTAAGTTTTTAAACCAAGAACAGGTAGAGAGGCTGTTGGGCCAACCGATGGCGTCGCAAAAAAATGGATTAAGAGATCGGGCGATTTTGGAACTTTTGTTTTCCAGTGGATTAAGAGTGTCAGAATTGGTGTCGCTTAACCGGGAGCAGATAAATTTAAAGAGCCGGGAGTTTGGGGTGGTAGGAAAAGGTGGGCGGTCGAGGGTGGTTTTTCTATCGAAGCGGGCAGTCGGGGAACTGGAGAAGTATTTAAGGTCGAGATTGGACCGCTACCGTCCCCTATTCATTCGAATGGTGGGAACCAAAGAAATTGGGTTGCCGGAGGAAAAATTAAGACTAACACCAAGATCGGTTCAGCGATTGGTAAAGAAATATGTAAGGGCGGCGAAGTTGCCGGTGATGGCGACGCCTCATACCTTGCGACATTCGATGGCGACTGACTTGTTGCGGGGTGGGGCGGATATAAGATCGGTTCAGGAAATACTAGGTCATAAAAATATCGCGACGACACAAGTTTATACTCACGTTACCGATGCCAGGTTGAGAGAAGTGCATGAACGGTTCCATTCGGGAAACAGAGAGTAGGTTTTAATGATTTGGCCTATAAGGAGGAGGTTTTTGGGCTGTTTGGTGAGTAACAGGTGAATATCCGGGTCTGGAGAAAAGATAAAGTTAAATAAACGGTAGTTATGGCAAAAACACGATTTACAACCGTATTAGCAGGGTTAGTGTTTGACTGCTAATTATATCAAAGGACAACATGCTATCCTATAATATTCAAGAATGACTAGTCCCCTACCCTGCCTGGGCCTTTTCAAGAACAGTAACGGCGCCGACTTTGTCTTCGCCGGTTTTAAATCGCATTAAAATAACACCTTTGGTGTTGCGGTTAAGGACGGGAATATTTTTTAACGGGAGTTTGATGGTGACGGCTTTCTTGGAGACGATAATGACCTGATCGTAGTCCTGGTTGACTACCTGGGCGGCAGCAACAGGACCGGTTTTGGCGGTCAGATTGGCGGCCTTGACGCCGACACCGCCGCGTTTTTGAAGCGGATAGAGGTAGACGTTGCTGCGTTTACCGACGCCGTTTTCGGAAACTACCAAAAGATGCTGGAATTTTTCTTTGTCTTTGGGGTCGGGAGCGGGAGGGACAATGTCGAGACTGACCAAGTAATCTTCGGGTTTAATAAGGATGCCACGGACGCCTCGGGTATGGCGGCCCATGGGGCGAATGTCGTTTTCGCTGAAACGAATACATTTGCCATTATGGGTGACCAAAAAGACTTGGCTTTGGCCGTTGGTCACCTTGGCCCAGATAAGCTGGTCGGAAGAGTCGAGCTTGATGGCAGCCAGGCCATTTTGGCGAATGTTTTTGAAGCGATCGACAGCGGTTTTTTTGACGACCCCATTTTTGGTAGCCAAAAGAATAAATTTGGATTCCGGGTCTTTTGAAGAAAGAGCCAGGACTGCCTGAACGGTTTCTCCTTGGGTGATATTGATAAGATTGACGACAGCCTGGCCTTTTGCTTGACGCGAGCCTTCGGGAACATCCCAAACCTTGGTACGGAAAACCCGGCCGCGGTTGGTGAAAAAGAGCAGGTCGTCATGGGTGTCGACAGAAAGCATGTCTTCGATCTCATCCTCTTGTTTGGTGGTCATGCCGACAACGCCGACACCGCCGCGTTTTTGGCTGCGGTAGGTCTCTTTGGCGACGCGTTTAATATAGCCGCCAGCAGTAATGGCGACAAGGACGTTTTCGTTGGGGATCAGATCTTCGTCGCTTAACTGTTGAAGGTCACGAATATAAATTTTGGTTCGGCGGTCGTCGGAAAATTTTTCCAGTATTTGGCGGTTTTCTTCAGTAAGTTCCCGGACCATAGCATCGGAGCTGGTGATAATGTTGGTGAGATGGGCAATGGTTTGGTTGACGGCGGCATACTCTTCATCAATTTTTTGGCGCTCGAGGCCAGAGAGCCGGCGGAGCTGGAGATCGAGAATAGCTTGAGCCTGGATATCAGTGAAACTAAATTTAGCCATAAGTTTGGCTTTTGGGTCTTCATCGGCTTTGGTGGAGCGAATAGTTTTGATGACCTCTTCAATGAGGTCGAGAGCCTTACGGAAACCTTCGAGAAGATGGTGGCGAAGATAGGCAGCTTTTAGGTCGAAAAGGGAGCGACGGCGGATAATGGATTCACGATGGCGAAGGAAAAGGAGAAGGATTTGGCGGAGATTGAGGGTTTGAGGAACGCCGTTGACTAAGGCCAAAAGATTGGCGGAATAAGAGCTTTGGAGGGGGGTATATTTGTAGAGTTTGTTGAGAATGGCTTTGGGTTTGCCGGTTTTTTTGATTTCGGCGACGACGCGGATACCGTGGCGGTCGGATTCGTCACGAAGGTCGGAGATGCCGATGATTTTTTTGTCGGTGACCAGGTCGGCAATTTTTTTGACAAATTCGGCTTTGTTAACCTGATATGGCAGTTGAGTAATAACGATGCGAACTTTGCCGGATTTGGTTTCTTCGATTTTGGCAACGCCACGGATTTGAAATTTACCCCGACCAGTGGAATACATTTCGACAATGCCTTTTTTGCCATAAATCTCGCCGGCGGTAGGAAAGTCAGGACCTTGGACGTGTTCAAGCAAGGCGTCGAGAGTGGCTTTGGTTTCTAAGGTGTAGGATTGCCGTTCCAGCTCATAAACCGGCTGGAGAACTAGCTCTTGGGTAGTTTGAGGGCGGATAATCGGGGCAATTTTTAAGGATTCAGGATTTTTTTCCAGGAAGGAGAGACGAAGCATAACACCGAGGGCGGAGCAAATTTCGGTAAGATTGTGAGGAGGAATACGGGTGGCCATACCAACAGCAATGCCGTCGGCGCCATTGAGGAGTAGATTGGGAACACGGGAGGGCAAGACTGACGGTTCTTTGATGGTGGCGTCGAAATTATCGACCATGTCAACGGTTTCTTTGTCGATATCGGCAATCATCTCCGGAGCAATTTTGGCCAATTTAACTTCGGTATACCTCATGGCGGCCGGAGGGTCACCGTCGATTGAACCGAAATTCCCCTGGCCGTTGACGAGGAGATAGCGGAGAGAAAAATCTTGGGCCATGCGGACTAGGGACATGTAGACAGCGGCGTCGCCGTGGGGATGATACTTGCCCAAAACTTCGCCGACAACTTTGGCCGATTTGGTGAATCTGCCTCCCGGAGAAAGGTTCATTTGGTCCATGGCGTAGAGAATGCGGCGGTGGACCGGTTTAAGGCCATCGCGGACGTCGGGCAAGGCTCGGGCGACAATGACCGACATGGCATAGTCGAGATAGGACTTCTCCATTTCGGGGACAATGTCGGTAGAAAGGATTTTGCCGATGTTTTGTGGAGTTTTTTGAGTGGTGTCGTCGGGCATAGGTTTTTAAATATCAAGGTTGGCCAGGTGGGCGTGGGTAATAATAAATTTTTTGCGAGGCGGGACATCTTCGCTCATAAGAATGCGAAAAGTTTCGTCGGCTTTTTGGGCATCGGGAACAGTAATTCTTTTTAGAACGCGGGTATCAGGATTCATGGTGGTTTCCCAGAGTTGCTCTGGGGTCATTTCGCCTAAGCCCTTGTAGCGTTGAATGTCAACATGATCGGAAGGCAGGGATTGGAGGGATCGGTCTTTTTCTTCTTCAGTATAGGCATACTGGACGGTTTTGCCGGATTTAATCTTGTAAAGCGGCGGCATGGCAATATAGACGTGACCCTGCTCGATGGCATATGGCAGGTGGCGGAAGAGCAGTGTTAACCAGAGAGTGTTGATGTGGGAGCCGTCGACGTCGGCATCGGCCATGAGAATTATCCGATGGTACCGAAGTTTTTCTGGATTTAGGGTTTCGCCGATACCCATACCGAGAGCGATGATTAGGTCCTTAAATTTTTCCGAAGAGACGATTTTGTCGAGACGGAGGCCTTCAGTATTGAGACCTTTGCCCCAGAGAGGAAGGATGGCTTGGTATTTGCGGTCGCGGGCTTGTTTGGCAGAGCCACCGGCGGAATCACCTTCGACGACAAAGAGTTCACAGTCGGCGGGATTTTTTGACTGACAGTCGGCCAATTTTCCGGGAAGCCCAAGGGAATCGAAAGCGCCCTTGCGCATAATGGCGTCTTTGGCGGCCCGGGCGGCTTTGCGGATTTGGATGGCCAAAATAGATTTACCGACGATGGTTTTAGCAACATCGGGATGTTCTTCAAAATAGATTTCCAATTCCTCGCGGACAATCCTGGCGACAATTGGCTGGACTTCGGAATTGCCAAGTTTGCCCTTGGTTTGACCTTCGAATTGGAGGTCTTTGCTGGGAAGGCGAAGAGAGATAATAGCGGTTAAACCTTCACGGACATCGTCGCCAGTGATGGAATCGTCCTTGGCTTTGACCAGTTCTTTTTTTTCGGCATAATCGCGAATGACTTTAGTAAGGGCGGTTTTGAAACCGGAAAGATGGGTACCGCCTTCGGCGGTGTTAATAATATTGACGTATGAGGGAGTATTTTCCTGAAAAGTATCGTTGTATTGGATGGCGATTTCGGTGTCGACATTATCAAGGTTGCGGTGAATGTAAATAGGTTGGTGAATGACGGTTTTGTTTTTGTTGAGTTCGTTTAAGAGGGAAAGAATGCCGCCTTCAAAATAATAATGATGTTCGGAATTGGTGCGCTCGTCGTAGAAGTGAAAATAAATTTTTGAGGTAAGATAGGCGCGATCTTTGAGTGATTTGGCGATGACTTTGGCGTCGAACTCCAGGGTTTCTTTAAAAATTTCACTGTCGGGGCGGAAGGTGACAGTGGTGCCGGTGGTTTGGGGAGGCAGAAGAGTTTTGAGACGATCGATTTTGGTTTCTTTGATTTCGGTGAGTTTGGTTTTGACCTGACCGCGGGAAAAATCGATATAGTGGATTTTGCGGTCGCGACGGACTTCGATGGAATAGAAAGTGGAAAGGGCGTTGACACAGGCGGCGCCGACACCATGAAGACCGCCGGAGACTTTGTAGGCAGTCCCTTCAAATTTGCCGCCGGAGTGTAGGGTGGTCATAACAACCTCAACGGCAGGCTTTTTGTATTTGGGCATGATGTCGATGGGAAAGCCGCGGCCGTCGTCGGCAACAGTGGCAGAATTGTCGGGATGGATAATAATCCAGACATTTCTGGCAAAACCGGCCAGGGCTTCGTCGATGGCATTGTCGATAATTTCGGTGAGACAATGGTGAAGGCCGCGGATATCGGTGGAACCGATATACATGGCCGGGCGCTTGCGGACGGGCTCTAGACCTTCGAGGACAACAATTTGGTCAGAAGTGTAATTTTGGCTATTGTCAGGCACACTCCAATTCTAACAGAATAAAATAGCTTTACAATAAGGAAAATATACGGAAAGACAGGAATATTTTTGTTTGATTTTGGAGTAGAAAAATAGACGGAAATTGAGGTAAAAATGAGAACTATCGGGAGTCGATAAGATGGTAGCCGATGACGGCGGCGGCGATGAGGACGTTGAGAGATTTGTTGATGCCGTAAAGAGGAATTTCAACGGTTTGATCGGCAAGTTTTAGGGATTCGGGAGAAATACCGTTGGATTCACTACCAACAACCAGAGCCAGAGGGAAACAATATTTGGTTTTTTGGTAATTTACGCTTTGCGGTGTTTGCTCGCAGGCGATAATTTGGTAGCCGGCTTTTTTTAGTTGGCGAAGACAATCGGCGGCGGAGGGAGGATTTTCCCAATCGACAAATTTCCAGGTACCGATAGAGGCACGGTGGATTTTAATGTTGGGTGGAGTAACGATTGAACCGCAGAGATAAATTTTTTGGACACCGAGAGCGTCGGCGAGGCGGAAGAAAGAGCCGATGTTATAGGTATCGAGGACGTTGTCCAGAACCAAAACCAAAGGATTTTTTGGGGACCCCTTGGAAATTTTTTGGGACTCCCCTACCCTACTACGGCGCAATTGATGAGAATTAAGCTTGACCACTGGTCTTATTTTATCAGGATCGACGAGCGGGGGTGACGGCGGGAGGAAGAAGACCGAAGAGACGAGGGGCGAAGTTTAATTTGATGGGTAATCCTTGTTGGCGGCATTGGCGACAAATAATCATGGCTCTAGAATTGTCGACGTCGACATCGGTGCCGGCACAGTAAATGGTCCCAATCGGACTATCTATAAGAACCTTAGTGTCGACTCTGGCTTTAGTACAGGGATATGTTTCAAGAGGCATATTTTAGCTGCCGCAGCCGGCATTGGCGGCGGGAGCAGGAGCGGCATCGGCGGCGGGAAGCTTAATTTCCTTTTGACATTCTTTCGGTTCTTTTTTGAAAGAGGCGCAGAGGGCTTCCTTGATAAAGGCGGCAGTTCGGAATTGGTCTTGGGTAAAGACCTTTTTGCCGATCTTAACGGAAGTTTTACCTGTTTCGAGCTGGGGCGGGAAAGCCTTATCGCCAAGAAGAAGAGTGGGCGAGCCAGTGATGTTATTGGACTTGGTGAGAGCGATTTCCTTTTCAATTAGTTCGCCAGCCTGGGTGTTGAAACATTCAGAGATTTTGGCGGCATCGAAACCGGCTTTTTTGGCCTGGTCCTCCCAACAGGTGTCGGCGTTTTCCTGATTACAATTTTTGTTGACGTTGGCAACAAAATCCCACCAGAGTTTTTTGTCGGTCGCCAGATTCCAGGCGCAAATCTCGCGGACATCCTGATTGGCTTCGATTCGGCCATGAAGTGAATTGTAATAATTATTACCAATTTTTAGATATTTGGCGGGATCATTGCAAGCGGCGACCATTTTGGCAATCTGGGATTCGCAGTCCTTGATATCCTTGAGCTGGCCGTTGCTGTTTTGGACATAAACATCACATTTTTTGGGGTCGGGAGAGGTGGTCTGGCAGTATTTATCAAGGTCGCCCTCAACTTTATCGAAGATATACTGGGGGCGAATGTCGATTTTGGAGCCAAGGAGGTCGAATACTGGCCGAAGGATTTCTTCCATTTGGTTGCCATAGGGGCAAAAGCTCATGACAAAAAACTTGAGTTCGGGACGGTCTGTTTTGGTGGTGTTAAAAGTTGCAGCAGAAGCGGTAGAGGCAGTTGACTGTCCTCCACCCCGATATTTGAGATAGGTATAGCCGGAAAAGAAAGAGGTGCCGGCTAAAAGCAGAGAGAAAAAGATAACTCCGGCAAGGGGGACCTTAACATAATTTGATGTGATTTTTTTCATGGTTATTTTTCAATAGTAATGGCGCTAACCGGACAGGAGTCGGCAGCATTTTTTATAGTTTCAGTGACAGTTTCTGGTTGTTTTTTGGGCCGGGCCAGATTCGTAGCAGGGTCGAGTTCGAAGTGATCTTCGTCGATGATAACGCAGGTGTTGCAACCGATACATTTTTGGGGGTCGACGGTAATTTTTGGCATATGCCTTATATTAGCGGATAAAAGAAGGTTGTCAACCTGAAATTAGTAATTGACATAAGGGATGAGTAGTATATGATTGATTGTATCATGGAAGACGAGAGTAAGCCTCCGAGTAACCTGACATTCAAAATTAGCGGATATTTAGCCGAATTATCGAAATCGTCACCAGCAGTAAAAAGGCAGTTTTTTCCGTCGGCAGAAGAGGTTGAGGATGGGGGTTTGGGCGAGGATCCCTTGGAGGAGGACAGTCATGTTTTGGTAAAAGGGTTGGTGCAAAAATATCCCCGGAGAGTACTTTTAGTATTGACAATTTCCTGTTGCGCCTACTGTCGGTTTTGTACCAGAAGACGAATGGTGGACGACGATAGCAGAGGGACGCTAACCAATAAGGAAGTAGATGAAATTGTAAAATATTTAAAGGGGCACAAAGAGATTAACGAAGTAATAATTTCCGGAGGCGACCCATTGAGCGTGCCGGAGAGATTTGGGTATGTAATAGACAAATTAAAGGAGCTGGAAAACTTGAAAATATTGAGGATTCATACGCGAGTACCAGTATCAAATCCAAAGTTGATAAACGAGAAGCTGGTAAAAGTGTTAAAAGGAATAAGAAAGCAGATAGTGTATTTGTCGATCCATTTTGAGCATCCGGATGAACTGACCAAAGAAACGGTAACGGCGGTGGAGAAAATCAGGAAAACCGGGGCAATATTATTGTCACAATCAGTATTTTTGCGGGGTGTAAACGACTCGGTGGAAGTATTAAAGGAGTTGTTTACAAGATTAGTAGAGCTAGGGGTGAGGCCGTATTATATTTTTCGGTGTGATCCAGTAAAAGGAGCGGGACATTTTATGGTGCCGTTTGAAAAAGAAAGAGAAATAATGACAAGATTGCGGAGCGAATTGTCGGGGATTGCCTGCCCGACTTATGTGATCGATGCCCCGGGAGGGAGCGGTAAAGTGCCAGTGCCACTTGGTTATTGGGGGAAAGTCGGGAGAAAATTTAGGGATTATTTGGGGGAGGAGATTGGAGTTGTCGGGCCTTAGCTTTGGTCGAGAAAGTCAAGAGATTTGGCGATAGCTTTGAGAAGAAGGAGGATGCGGTTTTCGGCCTCATCACGGGTGAGAAATTGAACCTGGTCAGGAAAAAAATGAAAAATCTGATTACGGCCAAATTTCCAGGCATCCCAAAGTATTTCGGCCAGTTGTTCGCCGTTTTCGTGAAATTCAGCCAGTCGACGATAAATAGAAAAACGTTTGTAGCGAAGGGAGGGATTGAGGGTTTTGCCGACACGGAAGCGATCGCTACGGTAATTGGCCTCGTCGATAATTTCAGTTTTAAAGAAAAAGTCTTTTAAATAGCCTTCGTAGGCCTTGGAGATAGGGGCGACAAGAAAAGAGTAATCGTTGATATGGTCGAATTTTTTAATGCGGTCGAGAACAACAATAACGTCGTCAACGAGGGCTTTTTGGGGAGCCGAAAGCTGGGGTTTGATCTCCTGATAGACCAGCTTGATGGTGGGATTCATGCCTTAGATAGGAGGAGAACCATTAAGGCGGTGGCCAAATAGAAAAAGAGGAGATAGTATTTGAGGGATTTTTGGGAAAGTTGTTTGACTTCGCGGGCAAAAAGCCAGTGTTGCAAGCGCCGGGGATTGTTGACAAAATCGGCGGTTTCATCGGAAAGGAGATGGAGATTGGCGGCGATTAGGGCGGCCATAGCAAAAGAATTACCGCTGGAAGTAAAAATAAAAATGGAGATCAGACAAAGAACGGTTTGGAAAAAATAATGATGAAAGATAAGGCTAGTTTGGTGACCGGATGAGGATCGAAATATTTTTATTACAGTGGAAATTTTTTTTTGAGAGATGGCTTCTTTGATTTGACGACTGTCGTCGAGGGAAGGGTTGATGACCAGCCAATAGAGAAAGTGGTCGGTGTCGAGAATAAAAGAGCCAATGAGGAATCCCAAAAAAAGAGAAAGGAATCGGGTAAAGGGAACAGTGCGGACAATCCAAGAGAGAGCGATCAGCAAGAAAGCAAGCAGTGGCGGCCAAAGACGACGGTGAAGATAAAGTTTCACAGAATAATATTAGCAGATATTCGGGAAGAAACTATTCGTAGCGCAGGGCTTCAATAGGTGAAAGTTTACTGGCTTTGCGGGCGGGAGTAACACCGAAGACAACGCCAACGAGGGAAGAAACACCAAAGGACAGCAGAACACTTTGGAGGGTGACAACGGCGGGAAAAAAGTTATTGATAATTTTGGCACCAAGGGTGCCCAGGAGAATACCGATGGCGCCGCCGAGGAGCGAGAGAATGACGGCTTCAATCAGAAACTGGATCATGATGGCCCGGGGGTAGGCGCCGATGGCTTTGCGCAGGCCGATTTCGCGGGTACGTTCAGTAACGGTAACGAGCATGATATTCATAATGCCGATACCGCCAACAACCAGAGAAATAGCGGCGATGCCGGTGAGGGCGATGGTGAGGGTGCCGATAATAGCGTTGATAGAGTTGAGGAGTTGAGAGCTGTCAAAAACCGAGAAAGCATCTTTTTCATATTTTTCGGCCATAACTTTGGTTAAAAGTTTTTTGGCGGAATCAACCTCTTCTTTGGTGGAAACCTTGACGACAATAGTGTTGATATTTTGGTTACCGGAAATTTCAAAACCGACAGAGAGGGGGACAAAAGCATGATCGTCGATACTGGGACCGCCCATTGAGGTACCTTTTTTGTCGATAATGCCGATTATTTTTAAATTTTTGCCATTAATAGTGATTTTTTTACCAAGGGCGTTGCCGGCAGAAAAGAGGTCGAGAGACAATTGGTGGCCAAGAATAATGACGGGAGTTTTTTTATCGTCTTCTTCGGAAGTGAACCAGCGGCCATTTTGAGGTGACGGCGAGAGACTATTATTGGGACCATAGTCGGAAGTGGTCCCGGCGATTTCGACGGACTTTTTGGAAGCATTAACTGATTTGATGGTGCCAAAAGAGACGTTGGCGGGCATAACGATGGCTTGTTTGAAGTTGCGGTCAATGCGGGCGACATCTTTAAGAGTGAAATTGGTAGTAAGCATTCCCCCACCCCGGGAAAAACCGCCGTTGTCGTTGAAAACCTGACCAGGGGTGACAAAGATAGAATTGGCTCCGAGGGATTCGAACTGATCGCTGACATATTTTTTGAGGCCATTGCCGATGGAGGTGAGGAGAATGACCGAGGTGACGCCAATGATAATACCCAGCGAAGTAAGAATAGTCCGGCCTTTATTTTTGAGTATGGAGCGAAGGCTGGAGCGGAGAAGATCGTCGAGACTGGGCTTGAGATTGAATATCATAATCTGGAAATTTGGCCGTCTTTGATAATAATGGTCCGCTGGGCTTCTTTGGCCAGGTCGATATCATGGGTAACGTAAACAATAGTATGGCCCTCGGCGTGAAGCTGATGAAAAAGTTTGAGAATTTCGGTGCCGGAACGGCTGTCGAGGTTGCCGGTTGGTTCGTCGGCAAGAATAATTTTTGGTTGATTGATAAGTGCTCGGGCAATAGCGACCCGTTGTTGTTGCCCTCCGGAGAGCTGGGAAGGAGTGTTTTTAAGTTTGTCGGCTAGGCCGACTTTGGTTAAAAAGTCAACACCTTTGGTGTGCCATTGGGAGCGGGGGGTATCGGAATAAAGTAAGGGTAGAATGGCATTTTCTAGAGAAGAAGTTTTGGGAAGGAGGTTGAATTGCTGAAAAACAAAACCTAGAGTGAGATTACGTAAGCGGGCAAGCTGATGTTCTTTGAGACGGGAGACGTCTTTGCCTTCGAGAAGGACTTGGCCGGAGGTAGGAGTGTCGAGCAGGCCAATAATGTGCATTAAAGTGGACTTACCGGAGCCGGACGGGCCAGTGATAGAGATGAATTCTCCAGATTGAATTTGAAGATTGACACCGTCAAGAGCGTTAAAGCGGGTGGTGCCAGTGACGTAAGTTTTGACGACATCCCGCAGTTCGAGAACCGGAGAACTTTTCATGACTTACTTTTTTCTGATAACAACCTGATCGGAAGAAGAAAGGCCGGACCTGATTTCAATAGTAGTATCGGTTTCAATGCCGGTGGTGACTTCGGTTTTTTCCAATTGGTCAGCGCGGAGGAGATAGACGTATTTTTTTGAATTTTCTTCAAAAACGGCGTCGGTGACGATGGTCAGGGCATCAGTAGCTTGGTCAAGAGAAACAACAGCGTCACCATCCATACCGAGACGGTAAAGTTGGTTTTGATTATCGACCGGTAAGGTAAAACGAAGTTGATAAACAGTAGATGTTTGGCCAGTAACTGGGGTAAAACTGATGTAAGTAATTTCTGATTCGAAAGTTTTATCGGGAAAACTATCAAGACGAACGGTGGCTGGTTGGTGGAGACGGACTTTGGTAACATCTTCTTGGTCAATCTCCGATTTGAAATAGAGGGAATCGGGATCGATGATAGTAAAAGTGGCGGTAGTGGGAGTAATATTGACGCCGGAGTGGGGTTGTTCAACATAAGTAACCAAGCCGGCGATGGGAGAAGTTAAGACGGCATTTTTGAGAGCAATGTCTTTGATTTCAACGTCGAGAACGGCGTTGTCGAGACTGAAATTGGCCCGTTCGAGTATCCGCTTGATTTCGTCGGTGACGAGATATTTTTCACGGGTGGTTTTGTAGGTGTTTTGGGTATCTTCAAAATCCCAACGATTGGTCAGGTAGTCGTTCATGTATTTGCGGTATTGTTTTTGAAGTTCGGTTTTGTCGAGGGAGGCAATGGCTTGGCCTTTTTTGACGGTATCACCTTCTTTGACGCCGACCCAGACGAGGCGGCCGGATGATTGAAAACGAAGATCGGCTTGATTGAGAGCGGCGATAGAGCCGGTAAGAGTGAGAAGATTTTCAAGATTTTGGCGGACAGGGGTGACGATTTTATCTTTTTTGGAATTGTACTTGCCGACAGACTTGGCATTTTGAGCCAAAAGACGGTGGGTTACCAAAAAGCCGGCAGCAAAGAACACGACTAAAAGCAGTAAAGTTTTGGCAAATTTCATGTCCGAATATTATACCCTAAGCGGCTTTGAGTTGCTTCAGTTTCCACATAAAAAGACGGGCGGGAGAGCGGACGGTGCCAGTGGTTTGATCTTTAACGAAATAGCGGGCCTTTTCGATAAGGGGTCGGGGAGTGTTTTTGACCAAACGAAGATAGAGAGAGCGGTTGTCCCAATCGTGAAGTTCTTTGGCCAGCTCCAAAGCATAGGACTGAAATTCGTTTTTAATATATTTACGGCGCTGGATTAGAGTGGCTTTGACTTTGGAAAGCTGGTCGGAGAGAAGAGAAGGGGGAGTTTTCATTTTGAAGGTGGACCGTAGCGGAGTCGAACCGCTCTTTCTGCAATGCGAATGCAGTGCTCTACCAGATAAGCTAACGGCCCAAAAAATTAGAGAAGTTTCTTTATCTCTTCGGTTATTTTATCAATAGTCTGGTTGATAAGCACTTTTTCGGGAGAAGTGAAGGGGAGGAGAACATAATCCTCGACGGGGATGTTGTTGGTGGGATGGCCAATGCCAAGACGGAAACGCCAGAAGGCTTGGGTGCCAAGCTGGTCGATAGTCGAAGCGACACCCTTATGGCCAGCCGGGCCGCGGTCAAATTGGAGCCGCCACTCCCCTACCCCGAGGTCGAGATCGTCGTGGATAAGATAGAGGTCGGCGGGGGAGATTTTGAAATAATCAACTAGTTTTTTGACGGAAAGACCGGATTCGTTCATATAGAGAGAAGAGATAGCAAAAAGATGGTCGGCTTTGGAAAATTTTGAGGAGAGTTTTGATGAAAAATTGAGATCCTTCGCTACGCTCAGGATGACAGATTGGCCCAAGTTATGGCGGGTGTTGAGGTATTTTTTGTCAGGATTGCCCAGGCCAAAAAAAAGCTTCATAAGTTATTGTATCAGATAGCTATTGATATATATAGAGCCTATGTGATGGGGTTTTTAGAATCGGGAAGGCTATTAGCACTCGGCTGTATTGACTGCTAACCGAGAAGTTTTTGGAGTTGGGCTTCGGAGATAAGTTTAGTGCCGATTTTTTTGGCGGCTTGGAATTTGGCGGAGGGGGAAGTGGTTTCGTTGGTAAGAAGATAGTCGGTGGTGGTGGAGACGGCTGATTGGATTTGGCCGCCGTGATCTTCAATTAGTTTTTCAATGGTTTTTCGGGGTTGGGAAAGATCGCCGGTAATGGCGAAACTTAAGCCATGTAATTTGTAATTGGTAATCGGTAACTGGTAATCGGTAATTTTTATTTCGGATAAAATGGAGTCAATAATTTCGCGGCGGGAGGCAAGACCGGCGACAATTTTGGCGGCAAGAGTGATCTTAAAACCGGGAATTTGGAGAAAGTCGTCAACGGAGAGACCGAGGAGTTTGGCGGGAGTATTAAAGCCGGCGGCGATAATCTGCTTTATTCTTTTGGCTGAGAAATTGGGGATAATGGCAGCGTCGAAGGCTTCGACCAGGGAGAGTGTTCGTTTGGCTTGGATTTCATTGACGATATTGGAGCCGGATTTTAGGCCAAGGCCGTCAAGATTGATAAAATCATTAACGGTAAGATGAAAAAAGTCACCGGGGAGCTTAACCTTACCGGCGGCGACCAGTTTTTCGATGGTTTTGTCGGAGATGCCCTTGATGTCAAGAGATTGACAGAAGAGGCGAAGAGTTCCCAGTGTTTGGGCGGGACAGCCAAAACGGTTGGGACATTTAAGAAATTTGTTGTCGAAAATCAAGGAGGATTGGCAAGAAGAACAAGTATCGGGTGGGGAGAGACAGCCGGGGGTAACTTTAGTGACGACTTTTTCGATGTGGGGAATAACATCGCCACGGCGGCTGACCTCAACGATGTCGCCAATGTTCAGGTTAAGTTGCTTGATGATATCGAGATTGGCCAGAGAGATATAGGTAATAACGGCGCCGCTGACCTCGACTGGTTCAATTTTGGCAACGGGAGTGACATTGCCCAGGGGTCCAGTTTGCCAGTCGACAGCAAGAAGACGAGTGATACTGGTGTTGGCGGGAAATTTGTAGGCGACTTGGGATTTGGGACGATTATCCCGGGAGCCGAGTTTGACGGCGAGTTGAACGTCATTAATTTTGACGACGATGCCGTCAATATCGAAGGGATAATCGATTCGGTTTTGGCTAAGGCGTTGATAAACGGTCTCGACTTCCTGAAAGTTGTGGCAAAGGTGGGATTCAACCGGAGTAAAACCTAAGTGTTTTATTTTTTTTATCTTATCGTCTTCGGTGGGAAGATCGGCGATGATGTCGACAGCATAGAGGGAGCAAAGTTCAGTGTATTTTGAATCAAGCCGTTGGGAAATGCCCGAGGCAGCGTTGCGAGAGTTGGAATATTTTTCTGGTAGGGAACGCAAATTTGCGTTCCCTACAATTTTATTTATTTTTTCGAAGTCTTTGTGGGTGACGACAATTTCGCAGCGGATCGAACCGGAAAAATGAGAGGGTTGGGCGACGAAGTTTTGCATTTTGACGACATTTTGAGTGATGCAATCCCCTACTCGGCCATCACCTCGGGTAATAGCGTCAAGAAGTTGACCGTTTTGATAAATAAGTTCAACCGATAAGCCGTCGCATTTCGGTTGAATGACAAAATCGGTATGGGGAGAGATTTTTTTAAGTTCGAAATAGTGAACAAGATCGCTATAAGAGTTGACTTTGTTTTGGGAAGACATGGGGTGGATATGTTGTTTTTTGATCCAGCCGGTGTCGAAGTTGGGGGTGCCGACTTTTTGGAAAAGACGGTGGTGGGGGTGTTTTTGACGGAGGATTTCTTCAAGAGTGTCATAGGTATGATCGTCCATGATGGGTTTGCCGGTGGTGTAGTAGGCTTTTTTGGCATCGATCAGAATTTCGCCAAGAGATTCGGGAGAGAGATGTTCAAGATCGAGAGAAGAAAGAGTGATCATTGACCTATTTTACATTGGTGACCGGTGAGGTAACATGGGTTATGGCTACTAAACCGATTTCAAAAAAGGATTTGGATATTTTTGGAGACAAGCTGAAGAGAACAGTTGAGAGGGTGGTTGATCAGAAAGTAGTTTTAGAGGTTGGAAAAGCAAAGGAAGAAATTTTGGATGAACAAAGAAAGTTTTTGAAACAGACTGGAATCACAACGTTAAGATTTACGAATGAGGGGTAAAGTCTCCCTTGTCAAAGGGAGATTTAGAGGGATTGGAAAGATTTAGGCACTGGTGAGGCAGTAGTAGGCGCCTTTGGTGGAACCGCGTTTTTCGACAACTTTATCGTCGATAAGTTTTTTGAGATCACGCCAGAGGGTATCGTCGCTAACCATAGGAAGGAGGGCTTGGGCGTCGGGCATACGCAGACCGCCGAATTGTTGCATATACTCAACCAGTTTTATTTGGCGTTCGGTGAGATGGACCTGTTTGCCGCCGAGTTTTTGTTTAAATTTCAGGTCGCGGGAAAGGGATTGAACTTTTTCTTTGACGCGGCCAAGCTCAACGGCTAAGGCTTGAGTGAAGTAGGTGATCCAAGAAGTAAGGTCACGACGATGGATTTCGGAAGCGGTTTGGTGGGTAGACTGGATGGTATTGTAGTAGTCTTCAGCATTGCGGTCGAAGTACTCTTCAAGAGAAAAAAGCCGACGGATATCGTAGCCTTCAACATAGAGGGGAATAAGGGCAAAAGCCCGGGAAGCCCGACCGTTGCCTTCAATGAAAGGGTGAACAGCAACCATGACGTATTGAGCAATGGCAGAGCGGATGACGGGGTGAACTTCTCGAGAAGAAGGATGGTTGAGCCAGTTAATAAAATCGGCTATAAGATAGGGAACTTCGATAGCTGGCGGGGGTCGGTGGGCAATTTCGCCAGTGCGGGTGTTTTTGAGAACGACTTGCTGATGGCGATATTTGCCGATTTCGGTGTCGGGGATAATTTTGGTGGTGGTTAGTTGATGGATTCTCTTGATGATAGTTTCGCTGTAGAAGAAAGGACGGCGGCGATCGGAGTCGAAATTGGGAACGGTTTTTTCTTCAGGAAGAGGCATACCGGCGTCGTAGAGAGCCCAGAGTTCTTCGAGATAGGCGACAACGTTGCGATAGTTGATAACTTCTTGGACATCGCGCTCGCCGGCGGTAATTTGATGGCCTTCGACGAGTTTAGCCACTTCCTGAAAAGTCAGATCGTTACCTTCGATGCGGGTGCCGTAGTGGACAGTGCGAACAATGGCGTCTTGTTGGAACTGTTTTTCGTAAGCAGGGATCAGCGGGGCCTCGTCGATGATAGCCTTGGCGGCTTCAACCAGACCGATGTTTTTTAGGATTTGGTTATTGATTGAAAAGACCGGAGAATACATGGATGAGTGATTATAGCAGAAAAAATGCGGAGATAAATTTTAACTGTCGGAGAGAAGGAAATAGTCGAGAGCCGAGCGGGGATCAACGTTGGCACGAACCATGGAAATGGTAGTGGATAGTCGGGAGATGATTGGGGCGTATTGTTTTGGGTCCTGAAGAAAAAGCCGGTGAGCGGCGATGATCTGGTCTTCCAGAAAAGGGAGAACCTTTTCTTTATCGGCGGCAATTTTTTCGGAGTAGGCTAGAATATCGAGGAGTGATTTGGGTAACGAGGAAAAGGTGGTATTAACAGGTGGGGAGGTAAGATGAACAAGGCGACAACGGGAGATGATAGTGGGGAGAAGGGCGGAGGGGCGGGTGGTGGTGAGAATGATAAATTTTTTCTCTCCTGGTTCTTCGAGAGTTTTGAGGAGGGCGTTTTGACTTTCGGTTTTAAGTTGATGGGCGTCGAAAATGACGGCAAGCTGAATTGGAGCAGAGAATGGTTGGCGGGAGAAAAATGACTGTAGGGAGCGGATTTGGTCGATGCCCCAGCCAGTGTCGGTGTTAATGATGAAGATATCGGGATTATTGGCAGAATATTTTAATTGAAGTTGGTGGCAGAAATTTTTCACAAAGGTAATGGCGGCGGAGGTGGAGCCGGCGACGATGGTCGAAGGAAAAGAAAAGGACATATTGGCATTTTACCTTAGAAGCGATTTGGTTTAGTATGTTGGTATAAATGGATAAGAATAACGGGAAAGTTTACAAAAGTTTGAGAGAGATATTGGTCGATCGGGGCTTGATGAGTCGAGAGCAGGCGGAGGAAGTGGCATTAAGACAATTAAAGACAGGAGAGAGTGAAGAGGAAATCATTAAATCGTTACGGGTGATTTCGGAAGCGGAGATGGTTAAGGCCAGGGCTGATTTACTGCGGGTGGAATATGTAGATCTCGAGGCGGTGGGATTTTCGCCGGAGGCATTATCTCTGGTGCCGGAGAGTGTGGCTCAAAAATATCGGGTAATCCCCTACTCTCTTGATCCAAAGGAAAAAATATTGTCGGTGGCGATGGAAAATCCGCTGGATTTGGAGACGATTGAATTTTTGGAGAAAAAGACCAACCTTAAAGTGAAGGCGGCGATGGCGTTGGGAAAGCAGATTGAGTCGCAGACCAGGGAGAAGTACCAGCGGGAAAAGGGAATGACATCGGAAGTTAATAAGGCTTTAAGCGAGCGGAAGTCGGAAGAAATGGAAATGGCCGATGAAGCGAGCAAGAGAGTATCGGCAGAAGCTCCGGTGGCGAAGATCGTGTCGACGGTGCTGGAATATGCCGTTAAGGCGAGGGCGTCGGATATTCATATTGAGCCACAAGAAGATAATGTCAGGATAAGATATAGAATCGACGGTATTTTGCAGGAAAAATATTTACTTCCACGAAATGTTCATGACGCGGTGATCAGCCGGATAAAGATTTTATCGAACATGAAGATTGATGAGAAAAGAGTGCCGCAGGACGGCCGGTTCTTTTTTTCGGCAGACGGAAACGATGTGGATTTGAGAGTCTCGACGTTACCTTCGACCTATGGGGAAAAAGTAGTAATGAGGTTATTGAAGAAAACGCAGAAAGTGCCGACGTTACCAGATTTGGGGTTGAGAGGCTTGGCATTGAAAAATTTGATGAATTCGATTGAGAGACCACATGGAATTATTATTGTTTGCGGGCCGACGGGATCGGGGAAAACGACGACCTTATACTCGATTTTAAATATTGTGGCAACGCCAAGAGTAAACGTGGTGACAATTGAAGACCCAGTGGAATATCAAATGAAAGGAGTAAATCAGGTTCAGGTGAATGTTCAGGCGGGGTTGACTTTTGCGTCGGCATTAAGATCGTTTTTAAGACAGGATCCGAACATTATTATGGTGGGAGAAGTGCGAGATACGGAGACAGCAGAATTGGCCATTAATGCGGCGTTAACCGGCCATCTGGTATTTTCGACTCTACACACTAATGACGCTTCGGGGGTACCGCCGCGGATGTTGGATATGGGGGTGGAACCGTTTTTGTTGGTATCGTCACTGAACTGCGTGGTGGGACAGAGGGTGTTGCGGCGGGTGTGTCCGGATTGTGCCGGATGGGAAAGTCTAAGTGGTGAGATCAGACAGGAGATGGAATCAACTTTGGGACCGATTTTTAAGATGATCGAAGAGAAATGGCAAAAAGAAGGGAAAGAGTTGAAAATAGCAAAGGTGGTGGGGTGCGAGAAGTGTAATGGAACAGGATATTTGGGAAGGATTGCTATTTATGAGGTAATGCCGGTAAGCGAGAAGGTGGGGAAACTGATTGTGGAAAAGGCCAGCGCCTTGCAGATTCAGAAACAGGCGATGGATGAAGGAATGCTGACGATGAAGCAGGATGGGTATGTGAAAGTTTTGGAGGGAGTAACCACGATGGAAGAAGTTATTAGAGTGGCACAATATTGAAAAATGCATACCAAAATAAAGGCAATTGTCGAATTGGCGGTAGCCAATAAAGCTTCAGATATCCATCTGGATGTGATGATGAGACCGATGATCCGGGTGGATGGAGAGTTGAGAGAGGTCACTAATTTTGAGTTGGGAAACGACGGGGAAATGGTCCAAATGGTCGAATCACTGGCCGGAGAAGGGCAAGTCTTAGAAAGATTAAAGAAAGACAAAGAGGTGGATTTTTCGTTGACAGTCGAGGGAATCAGACTGCGGGCAAATTTGTTTTATCGGACGGAAAAGTTGAGCGCAGCCTTAAGAATAATTCCGGGCCAGATACCACGATTGGGAACACTAGGATTGCCGTCGGTGCTGGGAAGCTTTATCGATAACCGACAGGGGTTTGTGTTGATTACCGGTCCGACGGGACAGGGGAAATCAACAACAGTGGCGGCAATGCTGGAAGAAATCAATCAAAGCCGAGCGGATCATATTGTGACAGTGGAGGATCCGATTGAATATTTGCTGGAGCCAAAGAAAGCACTAGTGTCGCAAAGAGAGATTGGACAAGATACAAATAGTTTCGCTTCGGCCCTAAGATCGTGCCTAAGACAGGATCCGAATGTGGTGTTTGTGGGGGAGATGAGAGATTTGGAAACAGTGGCGGCGGCGTTGACGATTGCGGAAACAGGGCATCTGGTATTTTCGACTTTACATACTAATTCGGCAACCCAAACGATCGACAGGATAGTTGATGTTTTTCCGGAAGGAATGAGACAGCAGGTAAGAGTTCAGCTGGCATCAGTGTTAACGGCGGTGGTTTCTCAAAGGTTAGTGCCGATGGTGGATGGCGGCCGGGTGCCGGCGGCGGAGGTGATGATTACAACTTCGGCAATCAGGAACATGGTTCGAGAAGGAAAAAATTTTATGATTGACAATGCGATTCAGACTGGAGGCGATAATGGAATGATGAGCCTGGAAATGTCATTGGCGGGATTGGTGAAAGCAGGAAAAATCAGTGAGGAAACGGCAATGTCGTTTTGTTTACACCCAATGGAGTTTCAGGGATTATTGAGGAGGATTTAATTAATGCCGCGATTTTTTTTTAAAGCGAAAGACTGGAGCGGAAAGATAGTTAAAGGGTCGCTGGATTTGCCGACAGAGGCGGATGTTTTAGAATCGGTGCGCAGCAGCGGTTTCGTGCCGTTGGCGGTAGCCGAGGAAAAGAAGGGGAAGTTGGTAGAGTTAAAAAAGGCATTGAGCCGAGTTGGGTCGAAAGAAGTGACTTCGTTTACCCGGCAATTGTCAACGATGATGACGGCGGGATTGGCGTTGACTGATGCCTTGTCGCTTTTGAAAACCCAAGCTGCTGGTGGAGCGATGTATGAAGTGTTGGAGTATGCCCTGAATATGGTTAGGGGCGGACAGTCGTTGGGGCGAGCACTGGAAAGATATAGAAAATATTTTGGTGAGGCCTATATCGCGTCAATAAATGCGGGTGAGGAGGGTGGGGTACTGGAGGAAATTTTGGGAAGGTTGGCTGAAAATATGGAGAAAGAAGAAGAGTTTAACGGGAAAGTAAAAGGGGCGATGATCTACCCGATAATCGTGGTGGTGGGAATGATTGGAGTGGTGATTATTATGATGGTATTTGTCATCCCGAAATTGATGGCGGTTTATGCCGATTACGGTTCGAAGATGCCAGCGATTACCAGGGCACTGATGGCGATGTCAACTTTTATGGCAAAGTTTTGGTTTTTGTTTCCAGTAATTTTTGGAGGGATGGCAGTGGGAGGGAGAATGGTGGCTAAAATCGAAGGTTTGAGGATAAAGAGAGATAAGGTAATGTTGAAGTTGCCGATTGTCGGCGATTTGATAGAGAAAACGGTTTTGGCAAACATTACCAGGACTTTGTCGATGCTGTTGCGAGCGGGAATTCCCCTGGTAGAGGCATTGAAAATAGTTTCGGGGATTTCCGGAAATTTGACCTATGACATGGCAATAACGAGAATTTCGGAGCGGGTTCAAAAGGGTTTTTCCATTGCGAGTTCTTTTGAAGAAACTGGGGTTTTTCCGATAATTTTGGTGCAGATGATTGAAACCGGTGAGGCGACGGGGAAACTGGACGAAGTGCTGATGAAAGTTTCGAATTATTTTTCTACCCAGGCGGAACAGGCGGTAAAGGCTCTGACGGCGGCAATTGAGCCGCTCATCATGATAGTGCTGGGAATTGGGGTAGGTTTTCTGGTGGTAGCGGTGATAATGCCGATTTATAACTTGACATCGCAGTTTTAGTGATATTAAATGGTAGTTATACAAGGTTAGAAAGTTTATGAAAAAATGAAATCAAGGATTAGAAGGATGTCGGGTTTTACGTTAGTGGAGTTGTTGATCGTAATTGCCCTGATCGCGATTCTGTCGGTGGCGGTATTGGCGACCATCAACCCGATTGAACAAACGAACAAGGCAAGGGATGCCAAGTATAAGAATGATGCGGCGGAAGTGTTGGGAGCGTATGAGAGGTACTATGCTTCACAAAATGTTTACCCCTGGAATCCGGGAGGGGTGGGATCGACAGTGGCGTTTGGAACGGAGATTTCGATTGGAAGTACTGATCCGTTGTTTGGGGTGTTGGGAGCGGGGGGAACGGGTAATGGAGTGTTGATTACGACGTCGGAGTTGAAGTCGGCTTTTGGCGGAAAAGAGCCATTTGCTGCGCCGGTTGATGCTGTTAATCGGATGTATGTTTATCATAACGGGGTGGACTCCAATTATGTCTGTTTCGTGCCGAAAGCGAATGCTAATAGGACTGGAGCGGTGGCGAGCCAGCTAAAGTGTTTGACTCTGGCCAGTGGGGCTGGAGCGGCATTATCAGATTTGGGGGAAGGTGGTTGTGTAGCCATGACGGATTGGACGCTACCGGCTAATTTGGCGCCATCGGCGACGATGGCAAATATGTTGTGCGTGCCAGAAGGGAATATCCCGAACTAAATTAGTTTTAGGTTAGCAAAGAAGCCCCGGCTGTGGCCGGGGTTTTTGGATGTAAAATTAGAAGTGGAAATTTTAATTTATTTCTCGGTTTTTGTTTTGGGTTTGTGTTTTGGGAGTTTTGTGAATATGCTCGTATTTCGTACCGCCTTGCGGTACAAAATACTTAAATTTTCAAAATCCAATTTTCAATTTTCAAAAAAGAAAAGATCTTTTTGTGATTTTTGCGGGAGGCAGTTGAGATGGTATGAAAATATTCCGGTGGTCAGCTGGATAGTACAGAAAGGTAAAAGTCGATGTTGTGGAAAGAAATTACCGGTGAGCTATCCCCTAGTGGAAATAGGGACTGGAGTGTTATTCGTAATTTTCAATTTTCAATTTTTAATTTTCAATTCTGGGAATATTCTGGGTGGAGTGATGGGGATAGTGGTGATTACTTTGTTGGTTTTAAGCGCGGTGTTTGATGCTAGGTATATGATATTGCCGGATTTTTCGACTTATATATTAATTGGCCTGGCCTTTTTTGGGGTAGTGTTTGATGAAAAGGACATAGTCCCCTATTTGGTTTCAGCTTTGGGGGCAGCGGGATTTTTGGGACTGTTGTACTTGGCGACCAAAGGCAAAGGAATGGGGCTGGGTGATGTTAAGTTTGCCGTGTTTATGGGTTTATTTTTAGGGTGGCCGAAAATTCTGGTGGCTTTTTATTTGGCTTTTATCGTCGGGGCGGGATGGGGTTTGGGAATGATGCTTTTGAGGAGGATGAAGAGGAAGTCGCTAATGCCTTTCGGCCCGTTTTTAATCGGGGCGACGCTGGTTAGCTGGTGGTGGGGAGAGAAAATTTGGTATAGTGTAAGTAGGTTATGGTGAAGAAGAATGGGTTTACGTTAGTGGAAGTGTTGATAGTGAGCGTAATCGTGATTATTTTGGCGATGGCGATGATCGGAGTATTCCATTCGGTGGGGATAACTAATCGAGGTCGCGATTCGCGGCGGAAGAAAGATTTGGCAAGGATTAAGGTGGCGTTTGAAGAATATTACAACGATAAGAGTTGTTATCCTAACCTGGCGCAGATAGGATTGGCCAGCGCTGATAGTTGTGACAGCTCGATGTTTTCGCCGTGGTTGAGCCCATGGCCGTGTGACCCTAAAAGGGTTCCCTACACGATAGTAGTGGAAAACAGCAGTTGTCCAAAATGGTTTATGGCGATGACCCAATTGGAAAATCCCGGTGATAAGGATATCCCGTTGGATTGGTCGACTTATGGGGACGGTTATTATTTGGCTGATGGGAGTTTGACGGCAGCTATGGTTAATTACGGAGTGTCTAGTGATAGTGTTAGTTGGTCGGATCGGGTGATTCCGGAAGCGTGTATGACGGGAATGGGTTGTTTTTCGATGTTGCGAAATGCCCGTGACGAGATGGTTTGCCATTCGGTTGGGAATAGCTGCAGTGGGGACAACTGTTATGTGTCGGCGGGGTGCGCGGGCTTGTGTAAAGTGAATTGTTGCCTAAATGGCCAGGTGTGTTCTTCGGGAAGGCAGTTTGTGTCGCCGTTTTAGTGATAAGATTAAGTATGAGATCGAGAGGGTTTACATTGGTGGAGTTGCTGGTGGTGATTTCGATCATGTCGATTTTGACAATAATTACGGTGTCGCAGTTTATGACAGCTAAGAAAAAGGCCAGAGATGTCCAGCGGAAGGGCGATTTGAACGCCCTGAATAAATCACTGTTGATGTATTTTGCCGATTATGGTTATTTTCCAGAGGAAGATGATGGCAAATTATTAGCCGGGGGGGCGGAAGTTGATTGGGGCGGAGAGTTTCGGGATAAACCGGGAGGTTATCTTTATATGAAAACGATGCCGCGGGAGAATTATTTAAGTGCTTATCCTTATTGCTATGTGACCGAGGGGACAACGACGCCGAAAAAGTTTGCCTTGTTTGCAATGCTGGAAAACACCACTGACAGTGAGTGTCATTTAGATGGCGAGGCGGGGGCGTACAGTTGTAATGGCCGAAATTATTGTTACGGGGTGGCCAGCCCGAATACGATCATCAATAGCGATGGCAGTCTGCAATAGGGGTTTCAGCCTGATAGAACTGCTGGTGTCAATATCAATTATGGCGGTACTGACGGCAATTTTAGCGCCGAATTTGATGGGAGCAAGGGAAAGGTCGCGGGATGCCAAAAGGAAACAGGAACTAAACTCGATGAAGACGGCTTTGAGAATGTACTTTAATGATTGGCAAAGCTACCCCGATTCCGGTGGGGCATGGATTACCAATGTGGGGCTTCAGGTCAGCAACTACATGCCAGGGGCGGCAGGATTGGGATATACTTATTTTGGAGTCGGTGACAGTTTTTGGCTGAAAGCCGCAACGGAAGCGACGATCGATGAGGAAAACGCGGCGTCGCAGACCAATTGCGGAGTCGGGGTAACCGAATCCGGTTATTTTTATGTTTGTGGAAGATGACAACAAAAAAAGGATTTACGTTATTTGAGTTATTGGTGAGCATTTCGATTATGGGAATATTGGTAGCGATGATCAGCATCAGCTTTTCGGCGGCACAAAAGAAGGGCAGAGATGCCCGACGGATCGAGGATATGAAAATGGTTCAGAACGCAGCGGAACAATATTACTCGATGAGTACTTACAACTATCCGACGACCTACACTACCGATACAGTTTGGGCAGTGAGCGGAACGGGACAAACGGTGTTGTCGGCCTTTCCCCGTGATCCGAAGAATTCGGCACCATATACTTATAGCTGTTCAACCGGAGCGGCGACGGGTTATTGCTGTTGTGCGGCGATGGAAAATAATTCGGGGAATTCAACCAATAATGCCTGTACGTTTGTGGGGGTGGGGGGGACGGGGAGTTATTATTGTGTGAAGAATCAGCAGTGAGCAGTCGAAAGTCTAAAAAACGGGGTTTTACATTGGTGGAGTTGATTGTGGGGATGACGATTATTATGGTAATCACGGTGGCCAGCCTGGTCAGCTTTCAGGGAGCCAACAAAAGAGCCAGAGATGGCCGACGGATGGCAGATTTGGAAAAAATCAGGACGGCATTGGAGCTGGCCCGTCAGGCAGGAACGACTTATCCGGCAACATTGACAGTACTAACGTCAGGAAGTTTTGTGGAAGCGGTACCGACTGATCCAAAACCCCAGACTTACGGTTATTTTTATGAAAGGCCGACCGATTATACTTTTAGGGTTTATGGCTTTATGGAAGATGGCAATAATTCTAATGGAACATACAGTGTCGGGGCGGGAGGGACAGGTTGCGGGGTGGTGTGTAACTATCGGCTAATGAATCCATAACTTAGTAACAAGGATGAAAAAAAACGGATTGACACTAATAGAGTTGGTGGTGGTACTGGGATTGTCGATGTTGTTTTTGGGGAGTGGAATGGTCTATCTGAATCGGTTTAATGCCCGAAGCCGGGTGGAAGGAGCCAGAAGCGAATTATCGGCATGGTTAAGGTTGGCGCGAAATATGGCCATGACTAAACAGGGGGCAGGAACGGATGAGTTAAATTATGTACGGGTGGAGCTGACCAGTAGCGGGGTGTTGACGGCCTGGCCAGTGACCAATGTCGGGGAGGGAACGAGTTTGTTATCGCGGGAGATCAGCGAGGAAGAGGTGGCGGCAACAACTTTGGGAGCAACGGATTTGTGGTTTGCGGCCCGGACAGGAAAATTAACCAGCAGTACCGGGCCGGTAGCGGTCGATCAGGTGGTGACGGTCTCCTTAAGCTCCGGGGAGGGAATCGGAGAAACGATGGTGATAACAATTAATGCTTCAGGGCTGATCAATGGAAAATAAAAAAGGCAGTTCAATATTAGAAATGGTGGTGGCAATCGGAGTTTTGGGGCTGACATTAACCGGGGTAGTGGCACTGATGATTAATCTGCTATCAATGAAAGGAAAAGGATATGATAGAAAAAAAGCCGTAAGACTAGCAGAAACAGTAATGGAGAGACTGGTGGAAACTAAGGGGGTGGGGTCGTCGGAATTTTGGAAATTGACAGACGAAAGTAGCCAGACACTGACGGGTTTTGATGGTTATACTTATACGATAGATTTTGAAAATATCACCGGGAGTACGGCTTTTCCGGGGTGTGGAGTGGGGGTAACCGATTGTACTAATGTGACGGTGCGGGTTGATTGGCTGGGTGGTAGTGGACAAACAGTAAGCCAGTACCGATTTTTTTCGAGGAGGGCAAATTGAGAAGGGGTTTTACTTTAGTGGAGATGGTAGTCGTGGTGGGGATAACAGCCCTGATGATGACGGCGATAACCGGAGTGCTGGGAGGAGTGTTTAAAGCCAAAACAAGAATTACTCTGGCTGATCGGGTGGAGCAAAACGGAGCTTGGGCGGCGGAAGAAATGAGGCGGATGATACTCTCGGCGTCGGGAGAGCAGATTGATTGTCCGACAGTGGGGGCGGGGTCGTCGCTGGGGGTGATCGATGACAGCGGCCAGGAAACGGTAATCAAGTGCCTAGAAGGAGATAAAATTGCGTCGGAATCGGCGGGAGAGAGCGTTTGGCTGACGGGGATTAATGATGTTAAAGCCGAAAGTTGTGGGACATTTGTAAGTTGTGACACACTCCCCTCCTCTACTTCAACAGTGGTGTCGCGGGTGAGGTTGAACTTTACCCTGTCGGCGGGAGAAACCGGCGGCGGGCCAGAGTCCCGGGCGACAAAGAATTTTAGAGTAGAGGTGACGACGAGGGATTAAGGTGTTAATTATTTCTCCATTTTACCAACGTATTCTCCTGAGTTAAGAAAGCCATTTTTGTAGTCCTCAAGAAGTTTTTGAGACATCGGTTTTGGATAAAGATTGTCGGGCAGGTTATTGATATCAAGCCAGGTTAGCCAAACATCACCATCAGAATGCTGAGGATCTTTTAGGCCTTCAAGTTCTTCAAACTTGTTAATATCTCCAAGAATAAAAAGTTCCAGACTTTGCTCCGCTTCATTGGGGAGAATGAAATCTCGAATATACAAAATTTTCTTAAATTCAAAATCAACGTCGCTACCGCATTCTTCTTTTGTTTCCCGGATGCAGGTTTCTAAAATTGTTTCGCCGATATCCTGATGACCACCGAAATAATGGTAATAGTTTTGTTTCTGGCGATATTGAACGAGTAGCTTTCCATCCTTAATCACAATTAACCTGGCTCTGACGGTAATTTGATGATTTTCCATATGTTAAGATCATATCATGATGGTTTATTTTGTCCGTCATGGTTCCACCGATTCTTTAGAGAAAGGGATTAGTCAGCCGGATGATGAACCGTTAAACAAAAAAGGTGTTTTGCAGGCGAGAGAATTGGGTAAAAGATTTGCCAATATCAAAATTGATTTGATAATATCCAGTCCCCACCTAAGAGCTGTCGAAACAGCTAGGGAAATTGATAAAGATGTTGAAATAAACGCGTTGTTTGCCGAGGTTAGAAAGCCAAAAGAAATAATTGGTCAATCGAAAGAAAACGAAGAAGTAAAAATAATCTTAAAAAAAATCGGGGAAATGTATTTGGTAAACCCAAATTGGCACTACAGTGACGAAGAAAATTTTGAAGATCTTAAACAGCGAGGTTTAAAGGCAATTGAGTATCTTCAAGCTCTAAATGTGGAAAATACAGTAGTGGTTTCTCATGGAAATTTTATGGCCTTATTAGTTGGCTTAATGCTTTTTGGCGGGGGTTATCCTGTTGATATTTCTTTGAAGTTTAAAAACTTTATGCGGTTAAGTGCTACCGGAGTATCAATCTTTGTTTATGAAGAGAAGAAGTGGAAATTGCAGTGCTGGAACGACACCTCACATTGTCTTGAGTAAGAGAAGATTAATATTCCAGTTTGGTGACAACAATGTTTTTTGGATTTAAAGGAGAAAAACATTTTTTGATTGTTTCTGCAGCAATAGTTGGAGAACTACAGGTCATTAAGTCAATGTGTACAGCGCTATTCTCCGGCCAGGAGTGAACTACCAAATGTGATTGTGAAAGCACCCAAAACTTGGTTAAACCATTGTTGGAAAATTCGTGTTTCCCCTGATGAACCACTTTTAATTTGAGAGTTTTGATTAATAAATCGGACATATTGTCGATAAATTTTTCATCCAGTTCTGCCTCTTTCGAAAAAATTAGTTTAACGACGTAGTGTTGAAAATATGGGAAATTAATCATTGGTGTAAATTTTTTTTAGATCAGACTTAATAATTTTTGTGCCTGGTGTCCAGTCGAGAACATATAAAGAGCTACGAGAGCCAATACTTTCGGCCCCGAAATATTGATTAAATTGGTTAAATTTATTTTTGATAAGGAGATGGTGATCGAGGATCAGTTTTTGGATTTCAACCTCCCTTTCCCTGGCTCGATCGCTATTGCCATAACATAAGTAAATTCTTCCCAAAAAATTCTTTTTGATCAGACTGACAGCCTGATTCAGGAAGATATTAATCCCCTCTTTAGTGTATGGCGGATCAGTAAATACAAGATCGTAATTGTGAAAATATTTTGGAGATAATGATTGGCGAAGATCGTGATTGATTATCTCAATGTTTAGATTGTTTTCTTCGGATATTTTGGCGATAAGTTTAGTTATTCGATCGTCGATTTCAAACACAGTAATTTTTTTGCATTGTTGAGCCAGAGCGACTCCGACAGAAACCAAATCGTCATCACCGAGAAAAGCGATTTCTTTGTTTTTTAAGTCTCCGTATTTTGCCAACTTTGCGACCCTTTTGACTGTTGTTGATGTGGTAGCAGTGAATTGATCCAGGTCGCGGTTTGGGGCAGGGCGAATATTTTGATATTTTTGGATTATTTTTTTGATAAGTTTTCGGTTGATGGTGTCAGTTGAATAAATTATTTTTTTAATGTAGTTATTTAATTCGTCAAATAGTTCTTTTTTGACAACAATTTGTCTGGTTTTTGGTTCTAAAATATCCGTAAATTCGTGAATTAATTTGTAGAGATGGGTTTGAGGAAAGCCCATTTTCCTGATTAATTCCTTGCTGGTATATCCGGATCTCGAAGTGGCTAATTTAAGAAATTTTACAACCTCTATCTGCCGCAACTCGAGCTTTTGGGCAACTACCTCAATTTTTTGTTGCATTTCGTTTTCTGTCATGGTGATATTATAGACCTTTTTGCTAAGCTTTGTTTATAAATGTCCTATCTTATAGTATAATAATCATTATGGGAAAGGAACAGAGGAATCCTGTTTTCGGAGAGAAAGAGTTAAAAGATGTTTTAGGTTTTAAACCGATAGAGAAACTAGGTCAAAGTTTTTTGGTTGACCCAGAGAAGGTAAGGCAGTTTGTGGCTACGGTAGTTAGCGGAGCTGATGTTGTCGAGGTTGGATCTGGTCCAGGAAATTTAACTATGGGGATATCAAAAATTGCCCAAAGAGTAACCGGTTTAGAAATTTTTCCTGGTTATGCTGAAGCTCAAGCAAGGACCCTAGGTGGTTGTGCTAACGTGAAGATCCTTACTACTAGCGCTTTGAAATTTGACTTTCGTAGGTGGGTAGATGCCGATCGTGATGCTCAGCACCAAGTAGTGGGCAATCTGCCGTTTCATATATCTGAACCACTTTTGACGACTCTTGCACAAGTTTCCGATCATCTTGATGATATTACTTTAATGGTTGGAGATAGCTTGGCGGGAGCACTTTGTGCTACTAATCCCCGCGACAGTCGGTATACTAGATTGTCTTTTATTGCGAGTATTTTTGATGTTTCGAGAGTTTCTCATGTGCCAAGAAAAAGTTGTTGGCCAGTGCCTAGAACAGACTCTGACATCGTCTCTTTGGTGCCTAAAGAATCTCCGAAAGATGGTAGTATGTTGGCACATCAGTTGCGACGCAGAATTGTTTTGAGTCAACCGCAAAATTTAACTTTAATTAAAGTAATTAATGGTTTTTCGACTAATCAAGAGGACGGAAAAAACGTGGACAAAAAGGCATCTAATCGTCACGATCGCCAACAGACGCGAGAGGAATTAAGGTGGTATACGATGCCAATGATTCGAAAAGACGTGCCTTCTGATCGCGTAAAGATGAGCCGGCTTTCTGATAGACTTGGACTGCCGAGCGAGATATTGAGTAAGCCTTTCAGTCGCCTAAATAATCAAGAGGTTCGCCGATTGGCAGAGGCGATTGAGAATCTTTAAAAGTTATTAAGATTTCATGAATCTGATGCAGGTAGCCGAAGCCGTTGGTGTTCCTGGTTGTGGTAATTTATCTGGGTTGAAACTATATAGCCATGTCCGTGAATATTTTTTCTTCCGACAGAGAAAACTTGGTTATCGGGCTTTTCAGTCACCTTCAATAAAACCGACAACCAATTGTCAGAGAGTTTTGTCTCAAAAATATTCTGAACATAGTGTTTATCAACGTTCCGACTACATGCCTTTATCAAGAGAAGACAATTTTAACTCTTTGTTTGATCCGGTTGGTTCGATTGCTCCACGGACGCTTTTTTTTAGCAGTGGAATGGCGGCTGTTTCTTCGTTGGCATATTTTTTGCATGGTCCAAAAAAGATTAAAAAATTATTTTTGGGGGAAAATGCATATTTTGAAACAAAATGGCTCTTGGGCGATTATTATAAGTGCTTATTGGCTAACGAATATTTACTTAATTTACTACCTGGCGCCGACGTATACTGGTTTGAATATCCGATAAATTGTACTGATCCGTCTAAATATCCGTTTCAGAAACAGCTCAACCTTTCTTCTTTTTTTGAAAAACTTTTGAAAATAGTTAAACAGACAACCTCTCCGGTTTATTTAGTTCTTGACTACACTCTTCACTATTTACCGTTTAACCTCAATAATTACTTAAAAAAGATCCCTCCTAATTTAACTATTTTTCTCGTTACAAGTCTTCAGAAGCATCGCGGTCTTGGGCTTGACCTTGTTAATGCGGGGGCAATTACTTTCTATTCCCACCATGATGTTGACGATTATGAATACCTTAGTCGGGTGCGCGCCATAAATGGTACTTCTATTACGCAGGAAACCGTATGGTTAATGCCGCCTGTTGACCCCAACATCATCAATAAGATCATTACTGACAGCGGGGAGGAGGCTTGTCAAATTTATAATCGAATTGATTGTTCAAATCTTCCGATAAAGCTTTTTTATGCCGACAATAAGGAATTTAAAACCAGTTTCATTTTTGTACAAATTGAACCTTTGTTGATGAAGATGTCTACCTTGATTCCATATTTTAGTGATCAGCTCATTGCCGAATTGATTCTTTCGGCGAAACGCCACAGGTCTGTTTTAGTTCAGGGAACATCGTTTGGCTTTCCTTTTACTAGGATTTTTAAGAATTCGGAAAGATATGACAATACCAGTTCTCTTCGGATTGCTGTTGGCTACGACTCGGATTTTAATAAAAATTTAGATTTGGTGATTTCGGACGGTCTTAAGAACTTTGTACGCAAGCATATCTGATTAGGCCTGAGTAATATTTTTGTATGAATTGAAGGTGGTTTTGGAATTATCTCTGGCCAACTTGATATTACTTTCGGGAAATTTTTGAGCGTATTCCAGATACTCAGGAATGGTTTTAGACCTGATGATGGCGCTTTTTAGCAGTTTGATGTATGGGAGATAGATTATTTTTTTAATGTCTTTCGGGATTCTGTAATAGTTTTCTCTGTCACCGGTGATCATATATTTGTAATTGATTAGGTTTATTTTAAAACTATGATAGTGATAGTAAATCAACGGGCAGGAATTGTTAATTAGAATTTGATTGTTTCTGACAGTTAGATCAAACTTTTGAATATTCCACGGAGAGATATTCGCTCCGACGTTTATGACTTCTCTGACTCCTTTGAACAGAAGACGCCACCTATCTAAATATTTTTGATCGGCAAACTTCTCGTTTTCAAATTTGGCATAGCACCATTCCATACATTTTTTGTGCCACCATCTAAGGACTTTGTGCCCCTCATGATTATTTTTAAAACTCTCCCAACAGGAACAATAATACCCGACCGGTAAAAATTGTTTTTCTTCATCGTATGAAAAATTGTTTGGCTGAATTAGTACTGATGCTTTTTCTGCCTCCTTAAAGATTGGTTCTGGGCTTTGGAAAAACAGGAAATCACAATCAATATAAGTGACCATTTCTGCCTTCGTTTTTTTCATGATCCAGAGGATGGCATATGGTTTACACGACCAATAATATTCGTACATTTTTTCTTTGTTTTTTTTATTTTTTTGCAGTTCTTCATTTTCAAACTCCGAATAGTGAATCGGAATAAAATGGTGATAATTCATTTTTTTGATGACATTGAAACTAAGATCGTCAAAGCAAAGAGCATATAGCTTAAAATTGTTGTGTACTCGGGAGAGCGACATATAGGTAGCTAAGGCCTTGGGAATATAATTACTGTCGAAAAATGTGACCAAAGTTCGTTTTTTCATTTGTGAAAAAAATTCTTTATTGCGGTGCAAACAATATCAATTTCATTGTCGGTAATTTCGTTAAAAATAGGGAGACAAAGACATTCGTTGGCTATTTTTTCGGTGATCTTTAATTTTGAGTTACTTTGGTACCAATCCATTAAGTGAATGGGGTAGAAATATTTTTTTGTTTGAACTCCGTTTTTTTCTAGCGCTAGAGCAAGATTGTCCCGATGTTCTGTTAAAACCCCAAAGTCTTTATAAGTGGATCGATTGTTTTTTCTTACATATTGAAATTTTATTTCCTCAATTTTTTTTAGATTGTTTTTGTATTTTTGAATAATTGTCTGTCTTTTGACTATGTTTTTTTCATTTTTTGACAGGTTAAGATAACCAAGGAGAGCGTTGAGTTCAGAAATTTTGCCGTTGGCGCCGTTCCTGATGCTGTTATAGTCTTTTATAAAACCATAATTTCTAGCAGCTGTTATTTTATTGAAAAACTCTTTTTTTTTGGTGGTGATAAGCCCTCCTTCGGCGGAAGTTGCTACTTTCGTTCCGCTGAAGCTAAAAACTTCTATGTCGCCAAAACCTCCAATCTTTTTGCCGTTATAGAGACTTCCATACCCATGGGCAGAGTCAAACATTAGGACGAGATTGTATTTTGTACAAATATCCCTTAACTCATTTATCTGGCACGGGTTTCCAAAAACATGGGTGGCTAAGACAACCCTCGTTTTTGGAGTTATTTTTCGTTCTACATCTTTTGGGTCGAGACACCAATCACCTTTATCGATGTCAGCAAAGATTGGGGTTAGGCGGTTCCACTTTATGGCGTTAGCGGTTGAATTAAAGGTGAAAGAAGGAAGAATAACTTCGCAACCTGGTTCCAAATCCAGCACAGACAAGCCTAGAATTAAACCGATATCAGCGTTTCCTGTTATTCTGGCATGCCTGACGTTAAGGTATTTTGCGGCTGTTTTTTCGAACTTGTTGGCATAAACTCCAAAATTTGAGAGATATTTGCTTTGCCAGATTTTTTTGAGTTCGTGAGTATATCTACTGAATTCTGGCAATGACGGTCGGCAAATGGGCACTTTATACATATTTGATCGGATCTGTCAGATTATTGGCCTCGAATGCAGCAAGCCTGGCCTTACAGTTGCTGCAGTGACCACAGGCGGCTTTTATTTGATTATGGCAAGACCAGGTAAGGTGGAAGGGGACACCCAGCTTAATACCCTTTTTGATACCGCCGACTTTGTCCGTAGCGGTTAGCGGGTGGAAGATTTTTATATCTCTTTTTAGAAGAGTTCCTTGCCCGATTACCCGCTGAAAATCTTTCAGAAATTGTGGGCTGTTGTCCGGACAGATATGATCTCCTCCGGTGGAACCGACAACAATAATGTCAGCGTTTTGTACTTCGGCCAGAGCAGTGGCGATTGCAAGGAAAATAGAATTACGAAAGGGAACGTATTCTAGCCGGAAGTTTTTTTCATCGAGGGATATTTTTTCGTCAAGTAAAGCTGATCCTCCGAACTTTTTTATCCACGGAAGATCAACTTTGAATATTTCTTTTGTGCCCCAATATCCGGCAAGTTTATCTAAGCACCATTCTTCTTTTTTGAGAGTTTTTTGGCCGTAACGCAAAAAGAGAAAAATCGGTTTATAGCCATGCTCGATTGCGATGGCGGTAGCGACGGCACTGTCTAAACCACCACTGATGAGACAAACTGCTTTCTTATTTCTCATTTTTTACTTCTTTTCCAAGAATTGCTTTGTTTAAGTACATGAATGGGACATTTATCAGGCCGACCAGCCATTTTACCGATGTCTGTCCGATAATTAGAGGTAAAAGCGGCATGGAACCTCCAAAAGCCAAGGGAATGAAAATTAAGCTGTCGAGAAGTAGCGATGGAATTGAACTGAAGACGTTTCTAGCCCAGAGGTGTTTTCCATGGGTTAGCCTTTTGAAAAAGTGAAACATAAAAGCGTCAAAATTTTCTGAAACAAGAAAAGCAGCCCAACTGGCGAGAGTAATCCGTGGAACAATACCGAAGATTTCTTTCCAGGTTGATTGGATTGCCCAGAATGGAGCAGGGGGAAAGAGAACTCCAAGCCAGAAAAAAAACAGCATTGCTACTTGCGAGACAAAGGCGATCAAGATCATTTTTTGTGTTTCCTGACGGCCGAATTTTTCGTTGACGATGTCTGTTAAAAGATAAGTGATGGAAAAAACTAAAACTCCACTTGGTCCAAAAAAAGTAGCAAATCCCATATTGAAAGCAGAGATTTTTGCTGCCAATATTTGAGCAACAAGAACAAAGGTGACATACAATCCAATAAGCAGATCCGGTTTATTGTATTTTCTTGCATAAAGACTGCCGATAAGAGTAAAAGCAGTGATGCCGATTATCCAGACACTTATTAGAAGAATGTGCATGTGTATATTAAATATTAACTTTCGACCCAGACCTCAACCGGTTGGTGAGCTTTTGAATGTTTAACATTAATTAAGATTTTTAAGTAATGTGGATTGATCGATTCATTTACTTCTTGATGGATTAAGTGAGCCAATTCTTCTGCTGTGGTTTTTTTGGATGAAAGAGTGCTTATTACTTTTTCGGCGTGGACGTACTCCAGGGCTTTCTGGGCTGGATGGTATTCTATGACAACGTCTCCGCCAAATTCTTTGTCGGTGACAGAGCAGATGGCTGTAAAAGGAATGGTAATTTTTGTCCCCGTAATCTTAAAAGGCAAAAGAATAGAGTCGATCATTTTGAATTGTGGATAAATTGGCAACAAAAATGGTCAAAAAAAATACGGCCACAAAAAGTAGCCGCATTGATTGTTTTCTTGTTAGAAACTGGCGAGGGGTTGGATTTTTGTTTCATGCAAGTTTTAACGGTCCATTTTTTGGAATGGGATGCTTGCCACCGTAGTTGATCAATGTTATTACAAAATGTGAAAAAGTCAACAACTAAGGGTCTTTTGTGTAATACAAGCGGGGTATTGCTGCCGAAATAGACACGGCCACTTCTTCGTTTATGGTATTGAGACTAGTGGCAGCGTTTTCAAAAGTAATTGTCTTATTGCCTTGTTTGCCGATGAGAACAACCTCATCCCCAAGCTTTACTTGTTGAGAGATATCCGTTAGGTTTAAAATGGTGTGGTTCATCATAACCATGCCGACAATTGGAACTTCCTTTCCGCAACACAGAACGTGGTTGTAGTTGCTTGGGGTTCGCCTAAAACCGTCGCTGTACCCAACAGGAATAATACCGATAACGCTTGGTTTGGTAGCTACCCATTTTCCGCCGTATCCTACTTTTCCGTTTTTATTTATTTTGGAAATGTCGATAATTTTTGTTTTCCAGCAAAATCCTTGTTTTATGGGGATTGGATTTTTTTTGAGGAGTGAAGGTTGCAGGCCGTAAGCCGCCAGGCCAATTCTCACCAGGTTGAGGTGGTATTTTTTGTGCCAGATCGATGCGGCGCTGTTACTAACATGGAGGATCGGAAAATGGAGATTGCTTTTTTTAACTATCTTCATAAACAATTGGAATTCAGTTTTGGTGGTTTTATCGTCTGAGTCGGCACTAGAGAAATGAGTGAGGGCACCTTCGGGAATAAGCCTTTTATGTTCTTTTATAATATTCGCCACTTCTTCAATATTTTTGGCATTAAAGCCGAAGCGATTCAAGCCGGTGTTAATTTTTATGTGGATTTTTATTCTTTGGCGTTTTTTTTGTGACCAATATGAGAGATTTTTGAGAAATTCGATGCTGTAAACGATCGGAGTGATTTTGTATTTGAAAATAAGAGGAATCGTTTGTGCTTCTGGTTGTGTAAATAAGAGGATTGGAGTTTTAATTTTGTTTTGACGCAAAGTAATAGCTTCGTCGATAAAAGAAACGCCGACGAAACGACATCCGGCTTGTTGCGAAATTTCGGCCATTTTTACCAAGCCGTGACCGTATCCGTTTGCTTTTACCATAACCATAATGTTGGAACCGGGGGATAGATTCTTTTTAAGGAGGTCAATGTTGCGACGGATGGTTGTGAGATTGATTTCAATCCAAGTCCTTGGTTTTATAGAGTTTTTGGTTTTGAACATTGAAGGAGGAATTAACTCCATATTTTATCAGGTGGAGCTTGGCGGGTTTTTGAAAGCCTATAATACGTGTGTAACCGGTGTGTATGAAGGGTGAGGCAGATTGGATTGAGGGGATTTGGGTGAAATGGGTAACAAAATGAATTTAACCTATAATACTTGACAAAATGGGGATGAGTAAGGGATAATGTTGGTTATGAAAAAAGCATTAATTGGACTTTGCTTGGGGTTGTTTTTAGTAGTTGGAGTGAAAAAAGCTTTAGCGATTAGTTGGTCGTATGTGACGGCTTGTTCAGTTTCGGGTTCTTGCGTAACTAAGGTTTTGACATTGGGCATTCCATCTAGTTTAGTAGGAGGATCTCATTTATCGACGGGAGACAGCGTCGTTGGACACTACTTATATGCTGATGGTAGCGGGTGGATAGAATCCAATTATCGTTTATTTAATGATGGAGTTGTTTATGACGAGATCGAGACCCGTAATTTTGTTTTTAATAGAGTGGGAAACTTTAAAATAGGGGCGGCATGGAGATACTCAAACGGATCTGCTTTAAAAACAGAAGTGGCGAGCGGTTGCATAAGAGTTTTTAACAAAGCAACCGGGGTGAATTTTGAGCCAACAAACGTGAGAGTAAATGCGGGCAGTACAAAAACAAAAGTGTTGTCTTACAATGGGAAAGCGTTGGGAGGGATTTGGGGCGGAAGAACGACTATTTCTGGCGGGAGTGTTTCTGCGGGATGTACTACTGGTGTTGGGGCTGTGTGTAGCCCTGATGCTGGTGATAGCCAAATTACAGTTGGGACTTTTAACTACCAATCTTCTTTTCCTACTTCCTACACTCTAACTCTTTCCTGCAGTGGTCCTACCGGTTCCTACTGTGACTTTGATTTTGGCAACATGAATGTCTTGTGGAGAGATGAAACCAGTGGTACTTGTACCGGGACTCTGCCTCCCCTCCCCAATCAGTCTTCCCCCTCCCCTACTCCCACCCCTCGGACTATCTGGAGATCATGTACGTTCTGTGATGCTAATAGAGATGGAAAAGTGTGTAAAGATGATCTAACCATTCTTAACTCCTGTTATGGCTATGACAGGAATAGTAAGAGTGGTAGTAGACTAAACAGTACCTGTAATACATTTGATATGAACTATGATGGCAAGATTAATATTCAGGATTTAACCAGATGTGGTGGAGTGTGTGCTTCTTCCTGTACTGCTAAACCAACTCCAATCTTAGATAATAAATCCCAATCAACAACCATACAATCAACCCTATTCGTACCGATAACTACCAAGAGACGATAAGAACTGCTAAGATGATGATGTGATAGGGGTAATAGTGGCAACGTTCTTGTTTTTGTTTGGGTCTGTAACTTCAGGTAGCGCAATAACTTGGTCATACTCTGGAGCTTATTCGAGTCCGTTTAACCAGTTGACGGAGATTGTTTCAGTTGGGTCTAATAGCTATCTTTTAGGTGGTTCCCATTTATCGGCTGGCGATAATGTAATTGGCCATTATTTGTATACGGAGGATAGTGGTTGGGTGTCTTCTAATTATCGTTTATATAACGATGGAGTTGTTTATGACGAGATCGAAAATAGTAGTTTTGTTTTCAACCGGGTTGGCAATATAAAAGTTGGAGCCGGTTGGGTATATCGTGATTCTAGTGGGGTGACAAAGACAGAAGTGGCGAGTAATTGCGCGAGATCTTTTGAAAGAGCGATTGGTATTAGTTTTAGTCCGACTGGTGTTAGAGTAGACGCGGGGGGTTCAACGACAAAAAGTTTGTCATATAGCGGGAAAGCATTAGCCGGTATCTGGGGTGGTAGCGTGGTAGCTACTGGAGGAACGGATGTGGCTTTTGAGTGTTCGACAAGTGATGGTGTGGCAGTCTGTGGAAGCGAGATTCAGGTAGGAACGTTTAGTTTTCAGTCTGTTTTCCCGACGAGTTATTTGCTTAGTTTGTCTTGTTCTGGTTCGGTTGGGTCATATTGTGATTTTAATTTTGATAACATGACTGTTCTGTATCGGGATGAGGCGGATGGGAGTTGTAGTGGGAGTTTGCCTCCCTTACCGACACCGACACCGTTGATGGGGACGAGGGTGTACGGGACGGTAAAAAACCCGACTTATGGAAATTGCTGTCCGGCGTCGGTGAGATTGGACAAAGACGTGACGGGGAGCGGATATACAATTGGCACGGATACCGATACAACTACCTATGATTATTGTAATTGGGAAATGGCGGCAACAGAACAAGGGTTGTCCCGGATCAGAACAGTAGCCAGCGGAGCGTTTACTTTTTCAACGCCAACAGTGCCGTCGTGGTCGAGCAGTTGGCCGGCGGGGTCGTCGATCGGGCAGACACAGCCGACGTTAGTAGAATGGAACAATCCGCCAAACGAGGCCGGATCGATAGATTTTAAAATGGACTGCCCCACCCCGACTCCAACGCCGATTGTGGTCAATTCAAAATGTCAGGCGGCAGGATTTTGTCAGGTGGGATTTGGGGAGGAGAGAGAATCGAGTGGAACGTCAACAGATTTACCTGTAAGTTACGCTAAATATGATCAGTTTTGGGCGCCGTACAGCGGGGCGGTTAACGGGATTATTGTTAAAGGAGGAAATTATGGCGGAGCCGATCGGGCGATGACCTGCAAAGTGACCAACGGCGATAACACGGTGGATATTTCGACGGGGATAAGCACAGCGAATTTTCGAGATTCCGACGGAGTGGCCTGGAGAGGAATAAATTTTGGCAGCAGCCAGTTTGCCCTACAATCGGGGCAGCAATATCGGCTGTATTGTAAAAGCGAAGATCCGTGGAGCATCGATAACATGGTTTATTGGAATTATTACGGCCCGGCGGGAGAAACGGATGGTAAAAATTATGTGATTTGTTCTTGCCCAACGGCCGATTTGCCGGCGAAAACCTGCCGGGTGGCGGTGGGAACAACAACAGTGGCGGGGGGAGAGAGCCAAACAATAACAGTTTGGGGAACAGGAAACACCAATCCAGGAACAGAGACAGTAAGGGTGTGGGTGGAAGGAATCGGGGGGTCGGCATTGGCGCCAACACCGATAGGGACGCAGGCAACTTATGTTGATGTGGCCAATGGGAAATATTATTACCAAGTGGGCCAATGCGGCAGTATCGACGGGGCGGAATGTACCACAACGGCAACAGTCGGCGGGCTGTTGGAGGGCAATTATTACACCCATTGCGA
>Ga0172375_10000864_pt1 | contig 48983 bp, 63 predicted proteins | sample LakKiv1m_FD_114537 | JGI IMG/M metagenome (GOLD analysis project Ga0172375, IMG submission 114537) | Freshwater microbial communities from Kabuno Bay, South-Kivu, Congo - kab_092012_11.1m | ecosystem: Environmental > Aquatic > Freshwater > Lake | place: Democratic Republic of the Congo... | reverse complement strand
TACTCAAGGGGTGCGCAAGATCCCCGTGCAATATGCCAGAAGGATTGTTGGACGCAAAATTTATGGCGGCCAGAGCACATATATACCGCTTAAGGTTGATACTTCAGGAGTCATCGCGATTATTTTTGCTCAGTCGATCATCCTGTTTCCGGCGACAATGGCATCTTTTATTCCCAATCCGGGTTTTCAACGTTTTGCCCAAAGTTTGATCCGCGGGCAGTTATTGTATTCTTTAGTTTATGCCGGTTTGATTATTTTCTTTTGTTATTTTTATACAGCCATTGTTTTTAATTCAAACGATCTTTCGGAAAACATGAAGAAATACGGAGGGTTTGTTCCTGGCATCCGACCAGGTTCTCCTACCGCAGAGTTTCTTGATTTTGTCGTGACCAGGATTACTTTAGCCGGCGCATCTTTTATTGCTGTAATAGCAATACTGCCGGATTTTATTATGGCCTGGCTCAAAGTGCCTTATTTAGTGGCTTCTTTTTTCGGCGGCACAGGTATTTTGATTATCGTAGGAGTTATGCTTGATACTTTAAAACAGATAGAATCGCATTTATTGACCCATCATTACGAAGGTTTTATAAAAAGCGGCCAGATAAGGGGAAGAAGATAATGTATCTTGTACTTTTGGGGCCTCCCGGAGCAGGTAAAGGAACCCAGGCTAAGAAGCTGGCGGTTACTTTAAATTTGCCGCATATATCGACTGGCGACATCCTGAGGCAAAATGTCAAGGATGGGACTGATTTGGGTAAACAGGCCAAAGGTATTATGGATAAAGGCCTGCTGGTGCCTGACGATTTAGTTGCTAAAATGCTCGATGAGCGTTTTAATAATCCCGATATCAGTAATGGGTTTATTTTAGATGGATATCCCAGGACATTGGCCCAGGCTAAAACATTAGATCAGATTTTAAGCAATAAGGGTAAGAAGTTAGATTTAGTAGTATATTTAAATTCAAGTGATCAGACAATCATCAATAGGCTTGGCGGCAGGTTGGTCTGTTCTAAATGCGGCTCAAATTTTCATGTTACCAATATGCCCCCTAAGGTAAAGGGCCTTTGTGATAATTGTCAAGCAGCTTTATATCAACGTTCTGATGACAATGAAACAACGGTGCGCAAGCGCCTGGAAGTTTATAAAAAAGAAGTTGCTTCTTTGATAGAGTATTACGCTAAAACGGGAAAACTGCATAGTTTAAATGCCGATCTGGGGGCAGAGGTGGTTCTAAGCCAGATTATTGACCTAGCCGGTGGGAAATGATTCCTTTAAAGTCCAAAAAGGATTTGGATATGTTGAGGGAGTCGGGAAAAATCTTGGCGCTGGTTATGCATAAGGTGGAAAAAATAGTCCGACCGGGCATAACTACCAGTGACATTGACCGGCTAAGCGAAGAGCTGATCCTTAAAAACCAGGCAGTTGCCGCTTTTAAGGGTTATAAAGGCTATCCTGCTACTGCCTGTGTTTCCGTTAATGATGAAGTGGTTCATGGTATTCCCGGCCCGAGAGTGATCGAAGAGGGGGATATCGTCAGCATAGATTTAGGCGTAAATTATAAGGGTTATTTTTCGGACATGGCGGTAACTTTACCGGTAGGCAAGATAGATACCGCTAAGAAGAATTTAATTGAGGTAACCAGAAAATCCCTTGAACTGGCTATTAAAAAGGCTTGCGTCGGAAATAAATTAAGCGATATTTCTCAGAGTATTCAAAGTTATGTTGAAGCGTACGGTTTTCAGGTTGTAAGGCAGTTTGTCGGCCACGGTATTGGGACTGCATTGCATGAAGAACCGGAAATCCCTAATTTTTTTAAAAATGGCGCAAGCCCTGTTTTAAAAAGCGGGATGGTCCTGGCAATCGAACCGATGATCAATATGGGCGATTGGGAGTGCTTGTTGCTTAATAATGGATGGACAGCAGTTACCAGGGATGGCCGGCCTTCAGCTCATTTTGAGCATACAGTGGCGGTTACGGAGAACGGGCCGTTGATATTAACGAGATAAGGGGATATTTTAAGCTTAGATGGCAAAAGAAGAGCTAATCGAAACCGAAGGAAAAATCGTTGAAGCGCTTCCCAACGCTATGTTTAAAGTTGAGCTTGAGAATGGACATATTGTTTTAGCGCATGTCTCCGGAAAAATGCGAATGAATTTTATCAGGATTTTACCGGGTGATAAAGTAAAATTAGAACTTTCTCCCTATGATTTGAGCCGGGGGAGGATTACATTTAGGGTCAGATAGAAAGAAGGTACGGGATGAAAGTCAAAGCTTCAATCAGAAAAATTTGCGATAAATGTAAAATCATCAAAAGAAAAGGCGTGGTCAGAGTTATTTGTCAGACTGCAAAACATAAACAAAGACAAGGATAACATTTTAGTCCTGATTTTATTTAAGCAGGCAGGAGAGTAAAAATATGCCAAGAATTATCGGTGTTGATATTCCTAAGGAGAAAAAAGTAGAAATAGCCCTTACCTATTTATATGGAATAGGCCGGGCGCTTTCAAATGTTGTGCTCAAAGAAGCGGGGATAAACCCGGATAAACGGGCTAAAGATTTAAGCGATGAAGAGGTTTCGCGAATTACCACTATCCTGCAAAAAGGAAGTTTAAAGGTTGAAGGAGACCTTAGGCGCGATATATCTCAGAATATAAAGCGGCTTATGGATATCGGCTCCTGGAGGGGTATGCGCCATAAAAAGGGTTTACCGGTTAGAGGCCAGCGCACTCGGACTAATTCCAGGACCAGAAAAGGAAAGAAAAGAGTAAATTTAGCGCCGGTGGTAAAAAAAGAAGCGCCAAAAGCTAAGCCTGCCGGAAAATAAGACTAGCGAAAATAAAGCGTAAAGCTTGTGCATAAGGAGAAAAGCAAATGGCAACAAAAGATAAAGCGAAAAAGAAGAAATTAGCCAGAGGTATTACCAGCGGCATTGCCCATATTCAAGCAAGTTTTAATAATACTATAATTACTATAACCGATAAACAAGGCAATGTTATCGCCTGGAGCGCTCCGGGATGCGTAGGTTACAGCGGTTCTAAAAAATCTACGCCGTTTGCCGCTCAGATTGCAGCAACTAACGCTGCCCGTAAAGCAAAAGAAGTCGGCGTCAAGGAGCTTGAGGTTTATGTCAAGGGCCCGGGTTTTGGCAGGGAATCGGCAATCAGGGCGCTTCAAGCAGCAGGATTAGTGGTGACTTTAATAAAAGATGTGACACCCATTCCTCATAATGGTTGCCGTCCTAAGAAGAAAAGGAGAGTCTAATTCATGGGCCGTTATACAGGTGCAGTTTGCAGATTATGCCGCAGACAAGGCGAAAAATTATTTTTAAAAGGAACTAGATGCCAGACAGAAAAATGTGGTGTCGCCAAAAGGGCTTTTCCTCCGGGCCAGCACGGCAAGGGTAAAAGGCAAAAGCTTTCTAACTACGGCGTCCAGTTGAAAGAAAAGCAAAAAGTTAAAAGGATTTACGGCGTTATGGAAAAACAATTCCGTAAATATTTTAAAATAGCCTCTAAAACAAAAGGTGTTACCGGTAAGGTGCTTTTGCAGTTGCTGGAACGCAGGCTTGATAATGTAATTTTCCGTATGGGACTTGGCACCAGTCGTGCGCAGGCCCGCCAGATTGTAAGGCATAATATGGTTGCGGTTAATTCCCGTAGGGTTAACATTCCTTCTTTTTTGATCGATAAAGACGATCTGGTTGAAATTAAGACTAAGGATAAAGCTAAGGTTAAGATTAAGGATAATCTGGAGCTTTCAAAAGACAGGACTGTTCCTTCCTGGCTTGAGTTTAGCGCTGTTGATATGAAGGCTAAGGTTTCCAGGCTTCCGGAAAAAGGAGATATTCAGCAGCAGATCCAGGAACAGCTGATCGTCGAGTTGTATTCTAAATAATAATTTGCAATTATAGGGGGATAAAATGGGTATAAAATGGAGAGATTTTCAATTTCCTAAAAAGCTTGAATGCGATGAATCAACATATACCGATACTTACGGAAAATTTCAAGCGGCTCCTTTTGAAAGAGGTTATGGAGTTACTTTAGGCAATTCTCTAAGAAGAGTTCTGCTTTCTTCCATAGAAGGAAGCGCAGTTACAGCAATTAAGATTGTCGGCGCCTCCCATGAGTTTTCGGCAATCCCTGGGGTGTTAGAAGATGTCCCGGAGATTATTTTAAATATCAAAAGCCTGGTTTTAAATTCCCATTCTAAAATTCCTAAAACAATAACTTTAAAAGCTGATAAAAAAGGAGTGGTTAAAGCCAAGGATATAGAGACGGATGAGACGATCGAGATTATTAATCCCGATCTGCATATTGCAACACTTACCAAGGATACCAAGTTAAATATCGAAATGGAAGTTTCCCGCGGCCGTGGGTATGTGCCGACAGAGTTAAACAAAAGAGAGGATAAGGCTGTCGGTTTTATCGCCATTGACTCGATATTTACTCCGATCAGAAAGATTAATTATTTTGTTGAAAATACCCGCGTCGGCCAGCGTACTGATTACGATAAGCTGATTTTGGAGATTTGGACCAACGGCAGCATTAATCCTAAAGATGCGCTTCTTTATGCTTCCAATATTTTACAAAGGCACCTTGATATTTTTGTTAATTTCGGCCAGCTTCCGGAAGATATAGCGGAAGAGGAGCCGGAGATGACCAAAGAAGACACTATTCTTTATGAAAAATTAAGGCTCCCGATTTCAGAGCTTGAGCTTTCCGTAAGAAGTTCCAACTGTTTAAGGGAAGCAGGTATAAAAACTATCGCTGATTTAGTCAGAAAGAGCGAAGAAGAGATGCTTGGCTTTAAGAATTTCGGCAAAAAATCACTTACTGAAATCCAGGAGCTGCTTGCCGGTATGGGGGTCAGCCTCGGGATGCAGATCGATCCTAAAAAAATCAAGAAGGGTTAAATAATATGAGACATGCAAAGAAAAGGATGCAACTTGGGCGTTTTACCAGCTGGCATGACGCAACAATCAAGAGTTTAGCCAGAAATATTTTAATTTGTCAAAGTATTAAGACCACACTTACCCGGGCTAAGGCCTCAAAAGGAATGGTCGAAAAACTGATTACTTTAGCCAAGAAAAATACTTTATCCGGCCGCAGACAGGCCCAGTCGATTTTGGGTGAACATAAACTGGTCAGCCTGCTTTTTAATGAAATCGGCCCGCGTTTTTCTAAGCGTACCAGCGGTTTTACCAGGATTATAAGCCTCAGAAGGCGCCGGGGAGATAATGCCGAAACAGTTATTTTCGAACTGACTGAAATTAAGAAAAAAGAAAAGAAAGTAAAACAACCAAAACAGGCCAAAGAAACAAAAGAAGTCAACGATTTAAAGGCCAGCGAAGTAAAAGAAGCGCCGGAATCAAAGAAAGAAACCAAGGTTGCGGTGGCCGAAAAACCGATAGACGAGAAAAAACCGCCGAAAAAATTTATGGGCGGCTTAAGGACCATATTCAGGAAGAAAAGTGATTCTTTGTAAATAAAGACACCTGGCGCTATAAGGAATTGCGCCAGTGCGGCCTCCTGGCCGAAACTTTTATGAAAATAGATACAAGGCTTGCCGAACGTCTAAAAAAAATCAATCCTTCCTCAACCCTGGCAATAACTTCTAGGGCTAAAAAGCTTAAAAGCGAAGGCAAGGATATCCTTAATTTTGCCGCCGGAGAACCGGATTTTGATACCCCTGATTTTATCAAAGAAGCAGCTATTCAGGCGGTTAATTCCGGATTCACCAAATATACCCCTACCACCGGAATCGCCGAATTAAAAAAACTCATCTGCGAAAAATTTAAAAAAGACAATTCTCTGGAATATTTGCCTGAGCAGATTATCGTTTCTAACGGTGCAAAGCACAGCATTTTTAATGCGCTGATGGTTTTATTAAACCGCGCTGATGAGGTGCTCATACCTTTGCCATATTGGGTCAGTTACCCGGAAATGGTCAATCTCTGCGAGGCCACCCCGCGTTATATAAAAACTACCGCGGCAAATAATTTTAAAATTTCGGTTGCCGACCTTACCAAACATATTACCCAAAAAACAAAAGTTTTAATTCTGAATAGCCCGTCTAATCCAACAGGTTGTGTTTATAGTAAAAAGGAATTAGAAGGGATTGCAAAATTATGCGTAGAAAAAAATATTTTTGTTATCAGCGATGAGATCTATGAAAAGATAATTTTTGACGGGCAAAAACACGAATCAATCGCCGGTTTTAATAAAGATATCTATAACCTGACAATTACAGTTAATGGCTTGTCTAAAAGCCATTCAATGACCGGATGGCGTATTGGTTATCTTGGAGCCCCCAGCGATATAGCCGGGGCAATTTCCAATCTTCAGGACCATTCAACTTCTAATCCCAATTCTATCGCCCAGAAGGCAGCTGTTGCAGCCTTAAACGCCCCGGAAGATTTTACCCGTAAGCTTTGCCAGGAGTTTGAGGAGAGAAGAAATTATCTGGCATCCCGGCTTAAGGAAATCGATAAATTAAGCTTCACCCTTCCCCAAGGCGCTTTTTACATGTTCTGCAATATATCTAAAACCAAACTTGATTCAATGACCTTTGCCAAGCGTCTTTTGGATGAAGAATATGTGAGTGTTATTCCGGGAGGTTCCTTCGGAATGGATAATTATATCAGGATAAGTTTTGCAACCGGTATCGAAGACCTGGCTAAAGGCATGGACAGGCTCAAAAAATGGGTTTTAAAATTATGAACGCTCAAACAATAGCCGAAAAAATCTTAAGCAGACATTCGGGTAAAAATTTACGCGCCGGCGACTTTGCGGTATGCAAGGTAGATTTTACTTTTGGCCAGGACGGAACTAGTTCGATAATCATCGACCGGATTAAGGAAATGGGGGTCAATAAATTAAAAACCGATTTCTGCATGGTTATCGACCACAGCGCGCCTTCTCCAAGTGAAGGGGTTTCTGGCGTACATAAAAAAATGCGTAATTTTTCGCAAAGTTTCGGTACTTATCTTTTTGATATTGGCTGCGGGGTGTGTCATCAGATTATTCCTGAGTCAGGCAAGGTCCTTCCCGGCGACCTGGTCTTGGGAGCAGATTCGCACACCTGTACTTACGGGGCCCTGGGAGCATTTTCTACGGGAGTCGGTTCTACCGATTTAGCGATAACATTATCGACGGGAAAAAATTGGTTTAAGGTGCCTGCGACCATAAAGATTATAGTAAAAGGCAAATTGCCAAAAGGTATTTTTGCCAAGGACATAATTTTACAGATAATCGGTAGTTTAAAAAGTGACGGCGCCACATATAAAGCAGTTGAATTTTCGGGCCCGGTAATCGATAATATGGGCATGGATGGGCGTTTTACAATAGCTAATATGCTGGTTGAGATGGGGGCCAAGGCCGGTTTTCTGCCTGTCGATAAAAATACATTAGCCTGGTTAAAGCCGAAGATCGGAAAGAAAAAACTGATTAAAGATATCGCTCCGGATAAAGGCGCTAGCTATGAAAGGGTTTATGAATTTGATGTCTCTAAGCTTGCGCCGCAGGTTTCTCTTCCACACAGCGTGGATAATACTCAGTCGGTAGCTTCTTTAAAAAAAGTAAAGATTAACGAAGCTTTTTTGGGCACCTGCACTAATGCCCGAATAGATGATTTTGTGGCAGCAGCAAAAGTTTTAAAAAAACGTAAAATTGCACCGGATGTAAAATTAATTATAGCTCCCAGCTCTCGGAGTATTTATCTTGAAGCTTTAAAACTTGGATTGGTTGAGATATTCATAAAAGCCGGCGCAGTTATTGTTGCTCCTGGTTGCGGCCCATGCGTTGGTACGCATAATGGCGTCCCCGCAGACGGCGAGGCAGTGATCTCAACCGCTAACCGTAATTTTAAAGGCAGGATGGGAAATCCTTCCGCATTTATCTATTTGGCTTCGCCGGCGACAGTAGCTGCCTCGGCGCTTAAAGGTTATATTAGCGACCCCAGAACTTATTTTTAACTATTTTTTATAAGTCCGATCCCTTATTTACCAAGGAGGATGCATGGAAATCCGTGATTTGCTGTTAATGTGTTATGAAAAAGGCGCTTCCGATCTGCATGTAACGGAAAATGAGCCGCCGCTTTTACGTATTGATGGCAGGTTATTAAGGACAGATAAAGAAAAGATGAACAAGATGGACTTAAAGAAAATGATCTATAGCGTTCTTTCCAATGCCCAGAAGGAAATTTTCGAGCGGGAATTAGAACTTGATTTTTCGCTTGCCCTTCCGGATATAGACCGTTTCCGGGTTAATATCCATTTGCAAAAAGGGTGTGTAGAAGGGGCCTTCCGCCGGATACCGATAGAAATACCTACAGTTGAGAAATTGGGTTTGCCCAAGATCATTTCGGACCTGGCTCGTAAACCAAATGGCCTGGTTTTAGTAACCGGCCCTACCGGTATGGGTAAAACTACGACGCTAGCGGCAATGATTGATTTAATTAACAGAGAAAGAGAGTGCCTGGTTACTTGTATCGAGGACCCGATAGAATTTATTTATGCCAACAAAAAAAGTATCATTAAACAACGTGAGGTTTATTCGGATACTCATTCTTTCGCCGAGGCCCTGCGTCACGCATTGCGGCAGGATCCCAATGTTATTGTTGTTGGAGAAATGCGCGACTTGGAGACAATTTCGACTGCTCTGACTGCAGCCGAAACAGGCCATTTGGTTTTGGCTACCTTGCATACTCCGGATGCGCCGCAAACTGTTTCCAGGATTATCGATGTTTTTCCTCCGCACCAGCAGACCCAGGTTAAATTACAGCTTTCCGACTGCTTGCAGGGAGTGGTTTCCCAGCTTTTGCTTCCCCATGCTTCGGGAAAAGGAAGGGTGCTGGCAACCGAGATAATGATAGCTACCGCCAGCATCAGAAACCTTATCCGCGAACAACAAATTGAGCAGATTCCTACTATTATGCAGACTGGATTACAGTATGGCATGAATACCATGGACAAATCCTTAAAAGAACTTACCCAAAAAGGCTTGATAACTCTTGATATGGCAATGTCAAAAGCCAGGAACATGGAAGAATTTAAACAACTATGAGCATTACCGGAAAAAGTATTAAATTAGGGGACAATATCAACACAGATTTCATTATTTCCGGCCGTTATAAATTTGCTATAACCGATATGAAAGAATTGGCTAAACATATAATGGAAGATATCGACCCGGATTTCCCCAAGAAAATTATTCCGGGTAAATCAATCATTGTCGCCGGCAATAATTTCGGCATGGGCTCAAGCCGGGAACAGGCGCCGCTGGTGATTAAAGAAGCCGGGATCAGAGCAGTTTTATCGCCCCAATTTGCCAGGATTTTTTTCAGGAACAGTTTTAATATTGGTCTTGCCCTAATTGAAACCGACACCTCCAAAATCGACGAAGGAGACGAACTGGAGATTGATTTAGATAAAGGAGTGGTGAAAAATCTGACCAAAAACATTAATTTAAAGATAAACCCTTTGCCCCGCTTTATGCAGGACCTTTTGGCTGAAGGCGGGATAGTCAATTATTATAAAAAATACGGAGAGCTTAAAATATAAATGCATAAGCTGACTCTTATTCCTGGAGACGGGATCGGATATGAAGTTTCTCTGGCAGCTACAAGGTGTATTGAAGCTAGCGGAGTAAACATCAAATGGGACAGCGTTCTTTGCGGGAGCGATGCCCTTGAAAAAACAGGGGAGTTATTACCGGAAAGCGCCTTGGATTCAATAAGAAAAAATAAGGTTGCGCTTAAGGGCCCGATTACAACTCCGATCGGCACAGGTTTTCGCTCGGTAAACGTAGCTATCAGGCAGGCTTTAGACCTTTATGCCTGCCTGCGTCCGGCAAAAAGCTATATCGGCGTAAAAAGCAGGTTTACAGATATCGATTTAATAATAGTCAGGGAAAACAGCGAGGATTTATACGCGGGAATAGAATACGAAGAAGCAAAGCCTGAAACATTAGGTTTGATTGAGCAGATAAAAAAAGATACAAAAAAGGTGATTCGTCAAGATTCAGGTATAACCATTAAGCCGATCTCAAAATTTGCATCCGAAAGGATAGTCAGATTTGCTTTTGAATATGCCGTAAAGAATAACCGCAGGAAAGTAACCTGCGTGCATAAAGCAAATATCATGAAATTTACAGACGGATTATTCCTAAGCACCGCGCGTAAAGTTGCTTCCGAATTTACCGGCAAAATAGTTTTTGAGGAAGCAATCGTCGATAATATGTGTATGCAGCTGGTACAAAAACCCCACAACTATGATGTTTTGGTTTTGCCCAATCTTTACGGAGACATCATCTCCGACCTTTGCGCAGGGCTAGTCGGAGGATTAGGGGTGGCTCCCGGAGCAAATATAGGGCGCGATATGGCGGTATTTGAAGCAGTTCATGGTTCGGCTCCGAAATACAAAGGTAAAAACAAAGTTAATCCTACCGCAATGATTCTATCCGGCGTATTAATGTTGCGCTACATCGGTGAAAATAAGGCAGCGGATAATTTAGAAGAAGCAGTCCAGGAGGTAATTGCCGAGGGAAAACAGGTGACTTACGACCTAAAGCCGGATCCGCTTGACCCATCCGCTGTCGGTACTTCCGAAATGGCTGACGCAATTATCGCTAAACTAAAAAAGCGTAAATAATGAAAATTACAGTTATCGGTGCAGGAAATGTCGGTGCTTTAAGCGCAATGCGTATCGCCGGCGAGGGATTAGGCGATGTTTTTCTCATTGACGTAGTAAAAGGCCTTGCCCGCGGCAAAGCCCTCGACCTTGAAGATGCCCGCCCTTTATTAAAACACCACTATAATATATCCGGAAGCGATGATATCGCTCAGGTTAAAGATTCCGATATCATCGTTATTACCGCCGGCCTGGCCCGCAAGCCGGGAATGAGCAGGGAAGAGTTATTGGCAAAAAACGCCCAGATATTAAAAGGCATATCTTTAAATATCAAGGAACTAGCTAAAAAAGCAATAGTTATCGTGGTGACCAATCCTTTGGATATTATGACTCTTTATGCCTTAAAAATTACCGGGTTTAAGCCGGCTAAGCTTTTTGGCATGGGGATAAGCCTTGATACGGCCCGTTTCGTCAATTTAATCGCCCAGGAATTAAATCTGCCGGTAACCGATATAGAGGCGCTGGTGATAGGGGCGCACGGCGAAAATATGCTTCCCTTGCCGAATTTCTCCAAAGTCAAAGGTGTTGCCCTGGATGAGTTTATTAATGAGGAGAAAATAAAGTCTTTGGTAGAGCGTACAATTGGAAGAGGGGCTGAAATTGTGGCCAATCTGGGTACAGGAAGCGCGTTTTTTGCTCCTTCAGCCGCTATTGCTGCGATCGTAAAAACCATAGTTAAAGACGAAAAGCGTACCCTCGGAGTTTGTAGTTATTTAAACGGTCAATACGGAATCAAAGATACCTGTATTGGAGTCCCTTGCCGGTTGGGCAAAAACGGGATCGAGCAGGTTATCGAGCTTGAGCTTTTACCCGAAGAAAAGCTGTGTTTAGAGAAATCAGCAAGCCAAGTTGCAAGGGCATGTTCGCAATTGAGTGTTTAACTTTTAGCTTATGTATGATCTGGCAGTTATCGGAGCTGGTTGGGCAGGTTATAACGCTGCTTTAAAGGCTAAAGAGTTTGGCTTAAAAGTTTGTATTTTAGATCAAGATAAAATCGGCGGCTCTTGTCTTAACTACGGTTGTATCCCCACAAAAACATTAATCCAATCCGCAAAAATATTCCAGCTAGTAAAAAAATCATCCAGTTTCGGCATAGAATCGGAAAAACTCCTAGTTAATTTTAAAAAAATCCAGGAAAGAAAAAATCGGATTGTTGCCGCCCTTACCCAGGGAATGCAAAGCAGGCTTAAAGGGATCGAGTTTATTAAATCATCAGCCAGGATTATCTCGCCTAATAGAATAGAAGCTGAGAATCTTAAAATTGAAACAAAGTATATATTAATCGCTAGCGGCAGCCGTCCGGTTGAGCTGCCGGAATTAAAATTCCAGGGTTCGATAATATCGAGCAATGATGCGCTTTTATTAAATGAAATTCCGCAGTCTTTATTGGTGATAGGCGGCGGGTTTATCGGCTGCGAATTCGCCAGTTTATTTTCCGGTCTGGGTAGTGCGGTGACTATTGCCGAGAAATTACCTCAGCTTTTACCCGGCCAGGACAGGGAAATAAGCAAAAAACTGGAAGTTATTTTCAGTAAAAAAGGCATTAAGGTAATTACCGGCGCCGATTTATTAAAGCTTAATTTGGATGATTATTCCCGGGTGATAGTTAGTGTCGGCAGGCAGGCAAATCTTTCCGGCCTGGGCCTGGAAAAGTTAGGAATAGAAATAAGTGACGGCAGGATATTTGTGGATGATTATTTAAGGACAAGTATAGATAATATCTATGCAGCCGGAGATTGCGCCTCTAAAATAATGCTAGCCCATTATGCAGCTTATCAGGGGGTTTGCGCTGTTAGAAATATTGTTTCCGGAAATAAAAATAAAGCAGATAATTCTATAGTTGCGGCCTGCATATTTACTGAACCTCAAATTTCATCCGTCGGAGTAAATGAAGATTCGGCTTTAAAGGCAGGTTTAAAAATACAGTCGTATAAATTTGACTTCCGGGCCCTGGCTATGGCCCACGTAATGGATGAAGCTGAAGGTTTTATTAAGGTTATAAGTTCGAAAGATAACCAAGAGATTTTAGGAGCCAGCATAATCGGCCCGTTGGCTAGTGAGTTAATCGCCATTCCTGCAATGGCAATATCATCCCGCTTAAAAATAGAGCAATTGCGTTCGACAATTTTTGCTCATCCGACTCTTTCTGAAAGCATACATGAAGTCATAAGTTAGGAGGGCTCATGATCAAAGTAGTTTTACCGGAATTAGGAGAGGGAATAACCAAGGCGACTGTAACCTACTGGTTTTTTAAAGACGGAGAGTTAGTCCGCCAGAATGATGACTTAGTTGAGCTTACTACTGATAAATCTACGTTTAATCTACCCAGCCCCTGCACGGGAATCATCTCCGAAATAATGTACAGCGAAGGCGCCAGCGTAAATATCGGCCAGACATTGGCTGTAATCAACGAAAGCTGACCCGCTAGGAATCCAATAAATTTTGCATACTGTCTTGCCTTGTTCCTTACGCACCGCTTGAGTCGCCCCAGCGAGGCGACTCTGCGCTCCGGCAAAATTTTGAGCTCTGCCGAGATTTAGAATGCCGGGCAACCTTGCCCGCTCAAAATTTTGAGGTGCGTTTCGGAACAAGCCAAGCCAGTTATTAAGTATTTATTAGCTTTCCAGGTCTTGCTGTAGGCGCATTAGAAAATTTTCGGCAATTTCCATGGCAATTGAATAGTGTGCAAGGGGTTACGGCGAGTGTAGGCAATTTTTAGTACATAAGGAACATTGCGCTGCCGGAAGGAGCCGTAAACCGCAGCACACGGCGAAAATTTTCAGCGCCGAAGCAAGAGGTGGAAAGCAAGGCTCAATTTCTCATTGACAATACTGGGCTTATAAGTTAAATTAATTCAATGGGTATTGATTATAAGAGGGAATTAGAAAGCGCAGCAAGAAATATGATTTTCGTGCACGACCCGGATCTTCTGATCAAGATGATCGTGCGGATGATGGTCACTAAAGCCAGAATTACTCACGCCAGTTTCTTCCTCTTTAATAAAGAAAAACAGGGTTATCAGCTTACCGTATCAAAAGGTTCTTTAAACAAAAAAATCCCCTTGGACATGATCTGTATTGATAAAGACGATGTTTTGATCCGTTTTTTCAAGGATCATAAAAGCAGTTTTATTTTCGGTAGGGAGGCATTGCTTTACAGCGAAGCTAAGAACGCTTTGAATGACCCCAAGATAAAGCCGGAAACCAAACAACAGCTTGCCCACGTAATTTATCAAATGGAACTTCTTGAGTCTGTAGTCTGCATCCCCAGCTATTTCCGCAGTGAATTACCAGGTTTTTTATTACTGGGCAAAAAAGAAAATGGCAAAAAATTTGTCGACGAAGAACTCGATTTTTTCGTTGCGCTTAATTCCAATGTAGCCATGGCGATTAGAAACGCCCAGCTTTTTAAGGAACTGGAATACCAGCTTGACCGCAAGCATCAGCTTTTTGTGCGTACTACAGTTGCCCTGGCCGCGGCAATCGAAGCTAAAGATAATTATACTCACGGTCACACCACCAGGGTCACCAACTTAAGCCTTGAAATCGCCCAAAGGATAAGCCAGAACAATAAGAAAGAATTCGACCCCAAATTTTTAGAGAACCTGCATATCGCCAGTCTCCTGCACGATATAGGAAAGATCGGCGTTCCTGAACATATCTTGAATAAAAGGGGAGGATTAACCATAGGAGAGCGTAACCGGATAAAAGAACATCCGATGATCGGAGTCAATATCTTAAAACCGATCAAAGAGCTTGAGGGTGCCTTGCTTGGCGTAAGAAGCCATCACGAGCGTTTTGACGGTAAGGGCTATCCGGATGGATTAAACGGCAAGCAGATTCCTTTAGTTGCCTCGATAATTACTGTCGCCGATTCTTTCGATGCTATGAATACTAACCGCCCCTACCGCCTGGCCCTGGATAAGCAGGATGCTGTCAAGGAAATCGAAAATTTAAGAGGCAAGCAGTTCTCTCCCTTTGTCACCGATATCTTCCTGGAACTATACAACGAAGGTAAATTCTAAAATGCGCCCAAAACGTATAATTTTAATGTATATCTCCGAAGTATCCGGCCATAGGAGCGCTACAATGGCCATTGAAAAGGCGATAAAGCAAAAGCGGCCGGATACGGAAATATTAAATATCAATGCTTTTAATTATACCAATCCGATATCGGAAAAGGTGATTAACCATATTTATATGGAAGTAATCAAGCGCACTCCGAAGTTATGGGACTACCTTTATGATAATCCCAGCGTGGTTAAGGGTTTAGAGAATATTAAAAAACATGTGCATAAGTCCAACTCGCCAAAATTAAAGAAACTATTCGATAGTTTTAACCCGGATTTGGTGGTTTGCACTCAGGCGTTCCCCTGCGGTATGGTCGCTGATTATAAGAAAACTTACAGCGTTAAATTACCCCTGGTTGCCGTTCTTACCGATTATATCCCCCACTCTTACTGGGTTTATGACTCGGTAGATTATTACATAACTCCTACCGAAGACGTGTCAGAGCGCCTGGAAAAGAAAGGGGTTGAACGTTCTAAAATTAAAGCTTATGGGATTCCTTTTGACCTTAAGTTTAACCAGAAACTTAATGATAGCGAGATTTTTCATAAGTTAAAATTAAACCCTGAAAAACCGGTGGTGTTGATCATGGGGGGCGGCCAGGGGTTAGGGCCGATTAAAACCGTAGTCAAATCGCTGGAAAAAAGCCGGTATGATATCCAGGAGTTGATTGTCGCCGGAACGAACAAAAAATTATTCCGTAGCCTGAAGCACAAGATCAAGCATTATAAAAAAAATATCCATTTATTTGGCTTTATCCATAATATCCATGAACTGATGCATATATCGAAGGTGATCCTGTCCAAGCCGGGAGGGGTGACTACTGCTGAAGTTTTAAGTATAGGGCTTCCGATGGTAATTGTAAAACCTATACCCGGGCAGGAAATCAATAATACTAATTTTTTGACCCAGAAAGGCGCTGCCATCCAGGTTGATGAACCCAAGGAGGCGCATAAAATTATCGACGATTTGTTAGGCGATAAGGCAAAATTGGAAAAATTAAAGTCCCAAGCATTAAAAATAGCTAAACCAAATGCAAGCCTGGATATTGCCAATCTTTTGTTAAATATACAGCCGTGTTAAACTTTTTTTTATACCGCTTAGGCCAGTTTATCGCAGTCAGCCTGCCTTTAAAATTCGTTTATGGGATTGGCGTATTTTTAGCGGACCTGCAGTATATTTTTGCATTTCGGGACAGGCGTTACGTCAGGAATAATTTAAAAGTTATTTTTCCTCAGGAATCAAGCCGATTTATTAATAAAACCAGCCGGAAGGTTTTCCAGAATTTCGCCAAATACCTGGTGGATTTTTTCCGTTTTGAAAAATTAGATCGTTCCTTCATAGATAGAAAGGTAAAATTAGAAAACCTGGAGAATTTTGACCAGGCATTAAAAAAAGGAAAAGGGGTAATAGTTTTAACGGCTCATCTGGGCAACTGGGAGTTAGGGGGTGTGGTTATTGCCCAGCTCGGTTACCCTTTTTGGGCGGTGGCCTTACCGCATAAAAGCAAAATGGTTAATGATTTTTTTGATAGACAAAGGAACAGGAAAGGCGTTAAGGTAATTGCGATGGGCAAGGCAGTGAGGAGTTGTATATCCGAAATAAGAAAAAATCATATGGTAGCTTTGGTAGGTGACCGCGATTTTACCGAAAAAGGCGTAGTTGTTGATTTTTTCAATAAGCCAACCCATTTTCCGGAAGGCCCGGCAGCTTTAAGCCTGATGACCGGAGCTCCGATAGTCCCTGGGTTTATGCTAAGGAACCCCGATGACAGTTTTACTTTAAGAATAGAAAAGCCGCTAAGCTTCCAGCCTTCGCCAGACAAAAAAAAGGACCTGATTGAATTAGTGGCAATGTATAATAAAATTTTTGAAGGTTATATCCTTAAATATCCCGATCAATGGTATGTTTTCCGTAACTTTTGGGCTAAATAGATGCGTGTTTGCGTAATTATTCCTTCATATAACGAAGCGAAAGAAATCGCCGGCCTAGTCAGCAGGATAACTCAGCAAGGCCTGGAAGTAATTATTGTTGACGATGGTTCAATGGACGATACTGCTAATATAGCGGCTTCCTGCGGGGCTAAAGTCTTGCGTAATATTGCTAATTGCGGCAAGGGGGCTTCTCTTATTAAAGGGTATAACTATGCCATTGCCCAGGGTTTTGATGCTGTAATCAGCATGGATGGTGACGGACAGCATTCTTCCGACGATATAGAAACATTTATTAAAAAAGCTCAAAATTCGAAAGCCTCAGTTTTTGTGGGCAACCGAATGACCTTGACCAGAGGGATGCCTTTTTTACGCCTAGCCACAAACTGGCTGATGTCGTCTTTTATTTCTTTGATCACCAAACAGTCTATTCCTGATACCCAGTGCGGGTTCCGGCTGATAAAAAAAGAAGTACTTGAGAAGCTGGATTTTTCCACTTCCAAATATGAAACAGAATCTGAAATTTTAATTAAGGCTGCCCGGCTTGGCTTTAAAATCGAATCCGTACCGATTAAGACGATTTATTCAGGGCAAAAAAGCCAGATTAATCCTATTATTGATACCTTTAGGTTTTTCCGTTTTATAATCTTTCAGTTTTTAAGGAAATTTAAAAAATGCTAGATTTAGTCTTAGGCTGGCTAAGCGGCCTTCCTAAGGAATATATTGTTATGATTGTTTCCGCTCTTCCTATTTCTGAACTAAGGGGGTCGATTCCGCTAGGCCTATCTTTAGGGATGTCATTATCGAAGGCCTTTTGGTTTTCGGTGTTAGGCAATTCTATAATTGTCGCTCCGGCGCTTTTTCTTTTCAAGCCGGTATCTGATTTCTTAAGGAGATTTAAAATCTGGTCGCGTTTTTTTGACTGGATTTTTGAACGTACGAAAAAAAAATCGGATTCTATCCAGAAATATGAGGCTTTGGGCCTGCTTATCTTTGTAGCAATACCTTTACCGATGACCGGCGCCTGGAGCGGGATAATAGCAGCTTCATTGTTTAAAATCCGTTTTCGTTACGCATTTACCGCCATAATTGCCGGAATATTTTGTGCGGGTCTAATAGTTTTATCTTTATGTGCTTTAGGTATCCTTAGCTGGAAGGCGGTCTTGGGATGATCCAAGTCTATACCGGTAACGGGAAAGGAAAAACTACAGCTGCCCTGGGTCAGGCGATAAGGGCGGCCGGCGCAGGACATAATGTTTATATCGCCCAGTTTTGTAAAGGCCGTCTTTATAATGAAATCAAGGCGCTTAAGAAATTCAAGCAAATCAAGGTTGAGCAGTTCGGCCGGCGCTGTTTTATCAAGAAATCGCCGGAGAAAATCGACCGGCAGATGGCTCAAATCGGCCTAATCAAATCAAAAGAGGCGCTGCTGGGAAATAAATTTAAAATGGTTATACTTGATGAAATAAATATTGCCCTTAAATATAAATTAATAACTTTGGAAAGACTGCTTAAATTAATAAAAAATTGCCCCAAAGATGTGGAGCTAGTGCTTACGGGCCGTTACGCTCACCGGAAGGTCCTAAAGTCAGCCGATCTGGTCAGTGTTATCAAGGAATTTAAGCATTACTATAACCGCGGAATATGCGCGCGGGCAGGGGTCGAATTTTAATTCTACTTGACAGATAAAGATATTTGAATTAACATTAAAAATAATCAAAAATTCCAGCCACAATCGCTGGCTAAAATTAGTTAGACAGGAGGAGTTTAAATGTTAGCATTAAGTTTAATTTTAATCGGTATTTTATTAAGGTTTATTCCCCATATCCCGAATTTTACTCCTGTTGCGGCGATTGCTTTATTTGCTGGAGTGTATTTAAACAAGAAGCAGGCTTTGATTGTCCCGCTTTTACTTATGGTCATCAGTGATATTTTATTAGGAATGCATAACGTAATTATTTTTACCTGGGGCAGTTTTCTTTTAGTCACCCTGCTTGGATTTATGCTTAAAAACCGTAAAACAATCCAAGGAGTAGGTCTAACAGCATTAGCTTCCTCGGTCATATTTTATTTAGTTACTAATTTTGGTGTCTGGGCCATGGGCTGGTATCCGCAAAATATCAAAGGGCTCCTGGATTGTTATATTTTAGGGCTTCCTTTTTTAAGGTTATTTACCCTATCAACCTTGGTTTATACTTTTATTTTCTTTGCTGTTTATGAGTTTATAGCTTTAAGAGTGCGCAAGACTAGGTTAGAAAAAGTTCTTTTATAATTTTAAAAGTAAAGTTTTAGAGTAAGGGAAGGCCGTGTAAATCGGCCACAGTTCCCGCTGCTGTAACCTTGGCCCGCTATTTAAGGGGACCAATTTGGTGCGTTCTTAAGCCACTGTCTTTAAAAGGATGGGAAGGCAAGCCAAAAAGGCCAAGGAAGTCAGAAGACCTGTCTAAAACAAAATGTTCGGCAATACTTTTAAGCCCGCGGACAGGCTTAAATGGGTTAAAAAGCAGGGATAACCCTTGAGATTAAAATATTTTAAACTCAAGGGTTTTTTGTTGCTAAGAGGTCCGAGAATGGAGATAGGATGGAGAGTTTAAGAAGAGCGGCAGTAGTTTTGTTTTTATTGTTGTCTATTTTTATGTTTTTTGGCCCAGGCTACGCAGGTGATGTTGATTTGGACAAGATCGTAGTTACGCCATACCGTTATTACGAGAGTATGGAAAATACACCGGCCAGTGTTTCGGTTATTGGCCAGGATGGAATATTTAATTCAGGCCTAACTAGCACAGTGGGGGCTTTAGCGGATCTGCCCGGTGTAGTGGTCAGGGATTTATTGGGTAATGGATCTAAAGCCACAGTTGATATCAGGGGGTTCGGAGAACAGGCAGCATTAAATGTCCTTGTGCTAATAGATGGCAGGCGTGTAAATGAAATAGACCTGTCCGGGACAGACTGGACTCAAATCCCGTTGGACCAGATTGAAAGAATTGAAGTTTTAAGAGGCGGTTTTGGCGCCGTGTTATATGGCGATAATGCCGTAGGCGGGGTAGTAAATATAATTACTAAAAGGGGCGGGCTTAAACCTCTATCGGTAAAGCTTAATGCTGAATACGGCAGTTATGATTTGAATAAAGAGGCGCTCAACCTAAACGGAACAATCGATAAATTAAATTATAATTTTTCCACCAGCCGAGAAAGTACACACGGTTATAGGAATAACAGCTATCTTAACGGGAGCGATTTTTCCACAAAATTCGATTATAATATTGAACAAACAGGAACCTTGTTGCGTTTTAGCCAGGCTTATAACAAATCTAATTATGGGCTCCCTGGAGCGCTTTCCAGCGCAAATTTAGCTAAATTCAACCGCAGGTATTCGGCATTTGGCGATGATCATGCTAAGGATACCGATTACAGTTTTATTTTAGGTCTTGACCAAAAAACAGCAGAGTTTGGCAAATTTTCTTTTGATGCTTCCTACCGCCGGCGCAGTACCTTTACCAATTTTATCGGGGCAAACGGTGGTTATAATCCGATAATTAAATCGCGGATAAATACGCTCGGGTTTAATCCTAAATACTTGTTTGATAAAAGCCTTTTTGGATTAGGCAACAAGTTGATTTTTGGTTCGGATTTTTACCGTTACGACATGCAGTCTGATACTTTTGATCTAGCGGTTGAAAAACAAAGCGACAATTATGTAAGAAAAACGTCCAGCGCTTTATACGCGCAGAATGAGCTTGCTTTGCATGAAAAAATCACCTTAACCGGCGGGTTTCGTTATGAAGATATAAAATACGATTTTAATTATAATGATTATTCAGTATTTTTCCCCAACCCATCGGTTGATTCGAAAAAAGGCTTAAAGGCAATCGCTTATAACCTGGGGCTGACCTATAAATATGGCCGGGGTAATTTATTTATCAACCATAATAAAAGTTTCAGGTCGCCGGCAGTTGATGAGTATTTTGTTTACGGCGTTTTTAACCCCGGCCTTAAAGAGCAGGAAAGTAAAAATTTTGAAATAGGTTTAAACCACAGACTATTTGATTTTTTGTTCCTTGGGGTTTCCGGATATCTGATGAACCTTAAAAATGAACTTTATTATAATCCGGCGACATTTAGCAATGAAAATTACGATCAAACCCGCCACCAGGGGATTGAAGCGGAGTTTAAAGCAAAACTCCCCTTGAAATTCAGATTGGCGGGAAATTATACTTTTGACCAGGCTGTTTTTAAGCAGGGAGATTATAAGGATAAGAGCATTCCAATGGTCCCTGAGCATAAATTCAACTTAAAATTATCATACCCGTTGACCGATTGGCTTGATTGGAGTTTCACTTCCAATTATTTAAGCAACAGCTATTTTATTAACGATCAGGCAAACCAGTGGCCGAAAATTAAGCAATCTTTCACTTTTGATTCAAAGCTGGCTTTTGAAAAAAATGAATACAGCCTGGTTTGCGGCATCAACAATATTCTTAACGAAAAATATTATGAATACGGCGTATGTAACTCTACAACCGGCGCGGTTAATTATTATCCTGCTGTGGGAAGGAACTTTTTTATTAAGGCTAGCCGAAAGTTCTAATTTGCTTTTCTTGCAAGGCAATTCCAGCTGTGCTAAAATACTGCTATGTTTGGCGACAGGAACCTAAAAGCTGCTTTCATTATTTCGCTGGTTTGCCATGGAGTGATTTTTATCTACTTCCCCATGCTGACATCTTTTAAACCTGGGCCAAAGAACCAGAAGATAGAAGTCCAATATGTCAAGCAGAGCCTTGAAGTAAAACCCCTTTCTAAAGATAAAATAAAGCCTGAAATTTTAAAACCAATTTCTAAATCAGAGCCTTTTTTAAAACTTGATTCCAAAATTTCCCAGGCCAGAAATATACCGCCTCCTTATATTGAGCAGAATAAGGGGCCTAAAGCGCTGGCCAACAGCCTTTTGGAGTTTCCGAAACCTTCGTTTTCGACTCCCGACATAATGATAATCAAGAAGAAAATAACCTTACCTCCGATTGAGATGGCCAAAATCGACAATCCCAGCTATATAAGTTATTATCAGATTGTCCGGGAAAAGATCCGCCGCAGCGCATATCAGAACTATACCCAGAATGAGACGGGCGAGGTTTACGTTTCTTTTATTATCTCTAATGACGGATATATTAAAGCTGTCCGTTTGATCGATGAAAAGACCAGTGCTAACGATTACCTTAAGGGCATTGCTTTAAGAAGCATTAATCACGCCTCACCTTTCCCTAATTTCCCCAAAGAGCTCGATTACCCGCAGCTTTCATTCAATATTATAATTTCGTTTGAAATAGAGTAACGCGGGTCCTGGCTTGTTTTGGTTCTCGCGGGGACGCTTGTTCGGGTCGGCTGGCGTCGCCCTCACGGGATGTTATAGCGGGTGAACCATGCCCGCTCCTGGCTTCCACACCTCGCTCGAATCCAAGCCAATCCTCCCCCGGTAATGTTTAAGAGTAAATTCTAACACAACTGGCTTGTTTTGTTCCGGAGCGCACCTTAGCAAGCTTTGTGCGGGCACGGTTGCCTGGCTATCGAGAACCGGCAGAGCACAAGCTTGCGCCGGAGCGAAGAGACGACACGCCGGGGCGTCTCGAGCGGTGCGCGAGGAACAAAACAAGCCAGTTGCGTTATTGACACATATATAAAGAATGGTATAATAAAGTTCTAAATTTTAACGTGAAAGGAGATGATTAGATTGACTCAGGTCGAAATAAAAAAGGACGAATCTTTTGAGTCTGCTTTACGCAGATTCAAGAAGAAGATCGAGCAGGAAGGTATCCTGCGGGAAGTGCGCGACCGTAAGCATTACGAGAAGCCGAGTGAACGTAAAAGAAAAAAAGCTAAAGCCAGAAAATAAGTAGAGATGGCGCAAAAATACCTTCGCAATCCGGTGGTAGCAGGCCAATTTTACCCTTCAAATGAAAGAGAGCTTAATGCGCTGATCTCTTCTTTTGAGGATAGGCAGGCCGAAAAAAAGGATGTAATCGGGGCAATCCTTCCCCACGCAGGGTATGTTTATTCGGGCAAGGTTGCAACCGAGACCGTCTCCGGGATAAATATAAAAGATAATCTAATCTTACTTGGTACCAATCATACCGGCTTAGGGGCGGATTTTAGCATAATTCCCAAAGGCGCCTGGAAAACTCCGCTGGGCAATGTAGATATTAATGATAAGCTGGCGGGTTTATTTCTAAATAGATCGAAACTGCTGGAAGTTGATATTACAGCGCACCAGGATGAGCATTCCTTAGAAGTAGAGCTTCCGATATTGCAATATTTTAAGGATGATTTTAAAATTGTCCCGATAGCAATTAAATCTTTTAATTTAGGGTCTTTGCAAGAATTAGCCGAAGGATTAGCAGATGTAATTGAGAAAAACAGCCTTCGGGAGTCTGTTCTTTTTATTGCCAGCTCTGATCTAAACCATTACGAACCTCAGGAAATTTCTAAAAAGAAAGATTCTTTGGCTATTGAGGCGATCATTGCCTTGGATGAAGGCCGGTTAGAAAGCGTAATTAGGGATTCGAATATATCAATGTGCGGTTTTGCCCCTGTGGCGGTTCTAATAAAAACAGCCAAACTTTTGGGGGCAAAAGGCGCGCAGCTGATTAAATACCAAACCAGCGGACAGGTCAACAAAGATATGACTAGCGTTGTTGGCTATGCCGGAATCACAATTTATTAAGCTATGGACGAAAAAAAACAAGAAGAACAAAATTTAGAAGTAGACAAGCAAAACCAGAAAAAAGTTGATCAAAGTTGGAAGGAGCAGGTAGAAAAAGAAAAGCATGAACCTAAAAGAGAAGGTTTTGTCCCCCCGGAAGCGGATTTTAAATTTTTTATTACTACCCTTACCCTGCAGGCTTCCATTGCTTTGGGCCATATTGCTAATCCCTCGACAGGTAAGTCTGAGAAAGACCCTGCTCAGGCAAAATTCCTGATCGACACTTTGGCTATGCTTCAGGAAAAAACCAAAGGGAACCTGACCAAGGAAGAAACAGAGCTGTTAGAAAACTTGATTTATGAATTAAGGGTGGCTTACCTAGCCAAAGATGAGGATAAAAAATGATTGATAAAGAGCTGATTGATATCCTGGCTTGTCCTGCCTGTAAAAGCGATGTAGAACTAATCGGCAATAAAATTGTCTGTAAGCAGTGCAAAAAGAAATATCCTGTACGCGATGGTATACCGGTTATGCTTATTGACGAGGCAGAATAATGAAAAAAGTATTGGTTATTCACGGGCCTAATTTAAATCTTCTTGGCCAGCGAGAGCCGGATATTTACGGCCGGCTGACTTTGGAAAAGATAAATTCCATGCTTAAAAAAGAAGCTAAAGCCCGCAAAGTAAGCATGGTAATTAAGCAGTCCAACCATGAAGGCCAGATCGTTGATATTATCGGCCGGGCCAAAAAAAATAAATTTGACGGAATTTTGATTAATCCTGCGGCCTATACACATACCAGCGTAGCTATCCGCGATGCTGTGGCCGCCTGCGGGTTAAGCGTAGTCGAAGTTCATCTCTCCAATATCCATTCCCGGGAGGAGTTTAGGCAGAGGTCGTTAATCAGCCCAGTTGCCAGCGGAATAATCCTGGGATTCGGAGCAAAAAGTTACACTTTAGGTTTAGCTGCCCTTCTTGATTTAATTTAAAATGAATTCTCGATTAAAAAGTATAATTTTTGAGTTAAAGCAAAGAAATTTAAACGGCCTGCTGGTTTGCCTACCCGCAAACATTTCTTATCTGGTCTGCGCCGAAAGCCGAGATGCTTATCTTTTGGTTTCGGAAAAAGGAAATATCTATTTTACGGATTCAAGGTATACCGAAGAAGCCGGGATTTTCTTAAAAAATAATGCCAAACTTAAGGAATGTAATGGAGGGGTATTTAAACATATTGCTGAATCGGTTAAGAAGCTGGGATTAACTAATATCGGGATCGAAGAAAGATATATGCCTTTGGCCGAATTTAACAAAATTAAAGAATTTGCCAAGGGGGAGTTTGATTTGATTCCGACGCACGGCATGGTCGAAGACAGAAGGGTAATCAAGGATAGCTTAGAAATTGAGAAGATAAAGAAAGCAATGGAGATTACTGCTTATTGTTTGGAATATGCCAAAAAACTCCTGACTCCGGGCATAAAAGAGATAGAGGTAAAAGCCGATCTTGAGCGTTTTATGCTTTATCAAGGGGCCAGGGCTCCTTCTTTTGATATAATCGTAGGCAGCGGGCCAAATTCCAGCCAGCCTCACCACATTTCAGGAGAGCGCAAGTTAAGCAATAACGAGCCGGTGCTTATTGACTTCGGAGTTGATTACCAGGGCTATAAAACTGACTTGACAAGGGTTTTATTTTTGGGTAAAATAAATTTTCTTGCGCGTAAGGTTTATGATATCGTCCTTAAGGCCCAGGAGCAAGCCATAAAAAGAGTTGCCCCTGGCGCAGAAATGGCTGAAATTGATAGAGTTGCGCGCAGGTTTATCGCCAAAAATGGCTACGCAAAAAACTTTACTCATAATCTCGGGCATGGGGTAGGGCTAGAGGTTCACGAAGAACCGCGTATTTCAGGAAATGAATCCACCGCCGTTAAGCCGGGAATGGTTTTTACAATAGAGCCTGGTATCTATCTGCCGGGTAAATTCGGGATAAGAATAGAAGATATGGTTTTAGTAACAAGGAAAGGATGTGAGGTGTTAAGTGGCTCTATCAATAAATGAAATTAAATCAGGGGTAACTATTTTAGTTGAAGGCGATGTTTATGTCGTCCTTGACGCGCAGCATGTTAAGCCCGGTAAAGGGGCAGCTTTTGTGCGGGCCCGCCTGCGCAACATGAAAAACGATAATATTCAGGAGAAAACTTTCCGCGGCGACGAAAAGATCGAACAAGCTTTTGTTGAAGAACGTTCGCTGCAATATCAGTATTCAAGCGGCGGCCTGTTCCATTTTATGGATACCGATAATTTTGAAGAGATTGCTATTCCCGAAGAAAAGATCGGAAATAACGTTAAATTATTAAAAGACAACCTTGAAATTCAAGGTTATTTTTTTAAAGGGGAGAATATGTCGGTTTCCCTGCCAAATTTTATTGAATTTAATATCATCGAAACTGAACCGGGAATAAAGGGTGATTCTTCTAAAGCCGGCACTAAACCCGCTAAGATCGATACCGGAGCGACTATTCAGGTTCCTTTGTTTATTAATATCGGCGACAAAATTAAGGTAGATACGCGTACCGGCGGCACCTATGTTGAGAGAATTAATTAAAAGGAGTTCTAGATGAACATTAAAGAGATCAAGGAAATGATCAACCTGATGAATGAAAATAACCTTTCTGAGCTGGAGATAGAGAAAGATGATATGCGTATTCGGCTTAAGAAAACGGCTAATGGGATCGAAGGTTTCGAAGGGCCGGTAGTGCTTCAGCAGGCCGTAGGATCTCAAGGTTCGAAAACTCCAGGCGCCCAGCCTTCTTCCGAAAAAAATGAAATTAAAACAGTAGAAATAAAATCTCCTATGGTCGGTACATTTTATCGCGCTCCTAATCCGGAAGCCGCAGCCTACGTTGAAATAGGCGCAACCATCGAGCCGGGCCAGGTAATCTGTATTATTGAAGCGATGAAGTTGATGAATGAAATAAAATCAGAAATCAAGGGGAAGATACTTGAAGTTTTAGTTGATAACGCTGAACCGGTAGAATTCGGCCAGCCTTTATTCCTTATAGAGCCGCTTTAATAATTTAAGATGTTCTCCAAAATCCTCATTGCTAACCGAGGCGAAATCGCCTTAAGAATAATCCGCGCCTGCCATGAATTAGGCATTCGAACAGTGGCTGTCTATTCTCAGGCTGACCGCTCGAGCCTTCACGTCCGTTTTGCCGACGAGGCAATCTGCATCGGCCAATCATCAAGCGCAACCAGCTATTTAAATATTCCAGCAATTATCAGTGCCGCCGAAATCACCGATGTCGAAGCAATCCATCCCGGCTATGGATTTTTAGCCGAAAATGCCCATTTTGCCGAAATATGCGAATCTTGCAAGATCACTTTTATCGGGCCTACTCCTGAAAATATGCGCCTTATGGGTGACAAAATGGCCGCTCGTACCACCATGCAAAAAGCCGGGCTTCCAATCGTCCCCGGCAGCAGGGCGGTGATTAAGAATAAAGAAGAAGCCCTTAAAACCGCAAAATCCATCGGTTATCCGGTGATTATTAAAGCTGCGGCCGGCGGCGGCGGAAAAGGCATGCGCATCTGCCATAATGATTTGACCCTAGTTTCAAGTTTACTTACCGCTCAAACCGAAGCCGAAGCTAATTTCGGCAATTCCAGCGTTTATATCGAAAAATATATCGAACGGCCACGCCATATCGAAGTGCAGATAATCGGTGATCGCCACAACCACATAGTTCAGCTTGGCGAAAGAGATTGCAGTATCCAGCGGAGGCACCAGAAATTGCTTGAAGAATCTCCTTCTCCGGCTGTCGACAGTAAGATGCGTAAAAAATTAGGCGAGCTGGTCTTGAAAGGGATGAAATCGATTAATTATGTCAGCTGCGGAACAATCGAATTTTTGCTTGATGAAAAAACGAATAATTTTTATTTCATGGAGATGAATACCCGTATTCAAGTCGAGCATCCGGTTACTGAGATGGTTGCCGGTATTGATTTAATCAAAGAACAGATCAAGGTAGCCAGCGGAGAAAAGCTTAAATTCAGCCAGGAGGATATCCAGCTAAAAGGCGCGGCTATCGAATGCCGGATTAATGCCGAAGACCCGGATAATAATTTTATGCCTTCTCCCGGCAAGATCGATAGCTTAATCCTTCCCGGCGGCCCGAATGTGCGGATGGATACGCATATTTATTGCGGATATGAAGTCCTGCCTTATTATGACTCATTGTTAGCCAAACTGATTGTCAAAGGCAATAACCGTTCTGAGGCAATTAAAACGATGCGCAGGGCCTTAAGCGAATTTTATATAGCTCCGATTAAAACCACAATACCTTTTCACCTTAAATTAATGGATAACCCGTTATTTAAAAAAGGCGATTTTTCCACCCACTTTGTACAGGATCTTTTAGCTAACGAAGGGAAGGCTGAATAATGAATTCTGACGAACTAAGGAATGAGTTAGGGATTTTAAAAATCCATAAAAATGCAATCACCTCGATATCTTCGATCGCAGCCATTGAGATAGACGGAGTTAAAAGGGTAGGCAAGGATTTAAAAAGCATGCTCTTGGAGCTAGCCGGCCACAAATTTTCTTCGGCGATAAAAGTAGACATCTCCAAAAATGAAGAAGTAAAGGTCGAGATTCCTTTGATTATAAAATACGGATACAATATTCCTGAAGTTGCCAAGAATGTCCAGGAAAATGTGCGCCTGGCGCTAGAGAAAATGAGCAATCTTTCCATCAAGGATATAAATGTGAGTGTGCAGGGAATAGAAAGGGGGTAGTAATGAGATTTTTTACCACTTTGGGAATTTTATTTTATGCCGCAGTTATTATTGTTATCGGTATAGGGTTGATCGTGTTTTCATTAAACTTGTTATTGCCCCAAGATATCAGCAGCATGATTTCTTTCGCCTTGGAAAGCCAGCATTCCAGGATTGTAATCGGCTTAAGCGGCGCCCTTTTAATTTTAATCAGTTTTTCTTTCGCCCAGTTAATTCTAGGAAAATTCCAGAGAGAAAAGACTATCGCTTTTACAACTTCTTCCGGCCAGGTAACTATTTCACTTTCGGCTGTAGAAGACCTTATCCGCAGGTTAGCTGGTATTATTCCGGAAGTAAAAGAATTAAGGCCCAATGTTGTAGCCAATAAAAAGGGTATAATCGTCGACATGAAGGTGGTTTTGCGTTCCGAAGCAAATATACCTGAATTGACCAGCCGGCTTCAGGATATTACCAAATCCAAGATTCAAGAAGTCCTTGGGCTGGAAGAGCAGATTATTATCAGGATTCACGTAGCCAAGATCGCCCATGATGAAAAAGATAACCGCAAGAAAAAAGAATCTGATAAGGATAATCCGTCGATACCTTTCAGCGGTTACGGCAGGCTTTAATAGATAATTTAATAACTTATAGTTAAGGAGGAACAAGTTATGGCCAGGATTGGTATTTTAACAGGCGGAGGCGATTGTCCGGGATTAAATCCGGTTATTCGAGCGGTCGTACGGAAAGCTTTAATCGATGGCGATGAAGTCCTGGGTATTAAAAACGGATGGAAAGGTTTAGTTTTAAATGAGACCATGCCTTTAAATATAGATACTGTTTCCGGGATCCTGCCCAAAGGCGGAACAATTCTCGGGACTAGCCGGACTAATCCTTATAAAACAGAAGGCGATGTGGATAAGGTTAAAGCAAATTTTAAAAAAATGGGTTTAGATGCCTTGATCGCCGTCGGCGGCGAGGATACCTTGGGAGTAGCCTATAAATTGACTAAAGATGGGCTACCGAACATCGTAGGTGTGCCTAAGACTATAGATAATGATCTTTCGGCCACTGATTATACTTTTGGTTTTGATACTGCTTTAAATGTGGCCACTGAATGCATTGATCGGCTACATACTACAGCTGAAAGCCATCACCGGATTATAGTTGCCGAAGTAATGGGCAGGCACGCCGGCTGGATTGCTATCGAATCAGGGATAGCCGGAGGAGCTGATGTAATTTTGATTCCTGAAATACCCATTGATATGGATGAAGTTTGTGAAGTTATTAAAAAGAGGCATTCCAGAGGCAAGACTTTTAGCATCATTGTTGTAGCCGAGGGCGCTCAATTTAAAGATGGCTCAATGGTACTTCAGGAAAAGAAACTTGATGCTTTTGGCCATGTAAGGCTTGGCGGTATCGGGGAAGAACTTGCCGCTCAAATTGAAAAACGCACCGGATTTGAAACCAGAGTTAGCGTTTTAGGCCATATTCAAAGAGGCGGTTCACCTACAGCTTTTGACAGAGTGCTAGGGACTCGTTTCGGGGTAAAAGCCGTGGAGTTGGTGAAGGCTAAAAAATTCGGGAAAATGGTAGCTTTGTCAGGAGTAAAAATCATCGAAGTGGCGTTAGAAGAAGCAGTAAAGGCTTTAAAGACGGTGGATATGGAATTTTATAATCTGGCTAAAGTATTTTTTGGATAATTGGCAGGCACCTAAGCGTTAAAAGGCATTCTCGTAGGTGTCCTCCAGGTGGAGGAAGAAAAAAATGCGCGAAAGAATAAAGGATATTCTTTTAGAAAGCATCCAGGTTAAAGAAGAAATCTTGCGTAACCAGATTGAGTCGATTAATCAGATTGCCGAACTGATGATTGATTGCCTGAAAAAAGATGGCAAAGTTATTGTTTTTGGTAATGGCGGTTCAGCCAGCGACAGCCAGCACATCGCCGCCGAACTAGTCGGCCGTTTTAAGAAAGACCGTTCGGCTTTGGCTGGTATTGCCCTGACCACTAACACTTCGATCCTTACTTCTATAGCCAATGATTACGGGTATGAGTTTGTTTTTTCCCGGCAAGTCGAGGCCTTGGGGAAGAAAAATGATGTTGTTTTGGGCATCTCCACCAGTGGTAAGGCCAAGAACGTTGCCTTAGGGATTAAGCAAGCAAAAAAAATGGGGATTAAAACCGTAATTTTTAGCGGGGGAGATGGCGGAGACATCGTAAAATTAGCCGATGTTTCGTTAGTTGTGCCTTCAAAAATTACCGCCAGGATTCAGGAAGCACATATCACTATAGCCCACATAATATGCGAAATGATCGAGCAACAGCTTTGTCAGGAACAAAAATAACCGCTCTTCCCAGCCTTATCCGCAAGGTTAAGAGTTTAAAGAGGCAGGGTAAAAGGATAGTTTTTACCAACGGTTGTTTTGATATTCTGCATTATGGCCATGTAAAATATCTCGAGGATGCCAGGCTAAAGGGCGATTGTCTTATAGTCGCCGTAAACAGCGATTCTTCAATTAGAAAAATCAAAGGTTTCTTGCGTCCGGTTATCGCACAGTGCGACCGTTTAAAAATAGTTGCTGCGCTGGCCAGCGTGGATTTTGTAATTTTATTTAAAGAAGGTGACCCGCTTAAATTAATCAAAGCGCTTAAGCCGGACGTTTTGATTAAAGGTTCTGATTGGAGTAAAAATAAGATTATTGGATCCGATTTCGTGGAAAGCTATGGCGGAAAAGTGTTGACTATAAATTTGGTAGAAGGGCGCTCAACCAGCGCCATAATCAAGAAAATCGCTGCTCTTTTTAATAAACCTTAAGGCTGCCGCCTATGTCAGATATTTCCCGAAATAATTTTTACCGTATAATTGACGCAAATTTAAATCGGGCCAAAGAAGGTTTGCGTGTATGCGAAGAAATAACCCGGTTTATCTTAGATGACCATAAATTAACGGCTGCTTTTAAAAATATCCGGCATGAGATAGATAAATCAGCCAGGAAAATTTATCCAGTTTCAGAGTTAATCAGTCAGCGTAAAAGCGGAAAAGACGTGGGAAAATCAAATTGCCGCGGTGAGTTTAGCCGCCGTAATTGCAAAGATATTTTTTTCGCCAATATTCAAAGAATCAAAGAGTCCTTGCGGGTTTTGGAAGAATTCACTAAGCTAGCCGATAGAAAAGCTGCTTTGGCTTTTAAAGGCCTCAGGTATAAAGTTTATGAAATCGAGAAAAGCTCTTTTAAAAAAGTCTCAGCTTTACCTGATTTTAAACCAGCAAAATAAATTAGGTAAATCTTTAGAAAAGTTTTGTTTTAAGCTGAGAAATTCAGGTATCGATATAGTTCAGTTAAGGGTTAAGCTAGGCGAAAAAAAAGAAATATTAAAGTTAGCCCTTAAATTATCGGCTTTTTTTGCTAAAAGCCAAACGCTCTTTATAGTTAATGACTATATAGATGTTGCTCTATTCTCAAATGCTGATGGGGTCCATCTGGGGCAATCCGATGCTTCGATAAAAGTGGCCAGGGAAATTTTAGGCAAGGATAAGATTATCGGCATTTCCTGCCATAGCCTGGCTCAGGCCAGAAAAGCAGAAAAGGAAGGAGCGGATTATATCGGCATAGGCCCGATATATGCCACTCCCACTAAACCTGAATATAGAGCGATAGGGTTAAATACCCTTTACCGGCTAAAGGATAAGATTAAAATTCCTTATTTTGCCATAGGCGATATCCGCCAGGGTAATCTAAAAAGCGCAGCCTTAAGCGGGGCACGGCGGATAGCTGTTTGCCGGGCAATTTTAAAATCTAAAAACCCGAAGCTTGCGGTTATACGCTTAAAGAAGATATTAAAAAAATATGACCCAATTGGAATTTGCTAAAAAAAATATAATTACCGGTTTAGTGAAAAAAGTTGCAGCTATAGAGGGAATTAAGCCGCGCGAACTTATGCTCCTGATAGCCTCCGGCAAGGCAGTGATTCCTTTGAATGTTAACCACAAAATAAAAAAACCCTGCGCGGTAGGAACTTCCCTTTCAACCAAGGTCAATGCTAATATTGGCACCTCCACGGACGAATCCCAAATTTCGGAAGAGATAGAAAAGCTTAAAATTGCCATAAAGCATGGAGCCGATGCATTGATGGATTTAAGCGTAGGCGGTGATTTGACCCGGATAAGAAAAGAAGTTTTAAAGCATTCAACCGTTCCCGTGGGTACAGTCCCTGTTTATGAAATAGCCGTAAAGGCCGAAGAAAAGAACAGGAACTTCCTGAAATTTGAAGCGGAAGATGTTTTGAGCGTTTTAGAAGAGCAAGCCAAACAAGGAGTGGATTTTTTTACAATCCACAGCGGAATAACCAAAAAAAGTTTAAAGGTTTTACAAAAAAATAAAAGGCTGATGGGAGTGGTTTCAAGGGGGGGCGCAATTATTGTTAGCTGGATTAGATTTCATAAGCAAGAAAATCCTTTTTTCTCTCATTTCGATCAGATTCTGGAAATTGCCCATAAATATGATATTACTCTTAGCCTGGGAGATGGCCTGCGTCCGGGATCAATTCTGGATGCAACTGATAAGGCTCAGATTGCCGAATTAAAGATACTTGGTAGTTTAGCCAAGCGGGCAAGAGAAAAGGGCGTACAGGTAATGATTGAGGGGCCCGGGCATGTTCCGCTGGACCAGGTGGAAAAAAATATAGCTTTAGAAAAAAAATATTGCCATGGCGCTCCTTTTTATGTATTAGGCCCTCTAGTTACGGATGTAGCTGCCGGATATGACCATATCAGTTCGGCAATCGGAGGAGCTATTGCGGCTAGCGTGGGAGCAGATTTTCTCTGCTATGTTACGCCGGCAGAACATTTAAGGCATCCAACGGCCAGCGATGTGCGGGAGGGGGTTATAGCTAGCAGGATTGCCGCCCATGCCGGTGATTTGGTTAAGAGAAGAAAGCAGGCTTTAGAGTGGGACAGGAATATGTCTTTGGCCCGCAAGACCCGGGATTGGAAAAAACAGATTCAACTGTCAATTGATCCCGATAAGGCGAAACTTTACCGGTTAAGCAGTAAACCTAGGCTTTCGGATGTTTGTACGATGTGCGGGAAATATTGTTCTATAAAATTAATGGATGAGTGCCTGCCTAGCTGCAAGTAGGTTGATCTTTCGGCAGATAAACCTGCCTGCAGGCTAAGGCCAGGGTAAGCTTGCGGGTGTAATTCAATGGTAGAATGGCAGCTTCCCAAGCTGCATACGGCGGTTCGATTCCGCTCACCCGCTTAAAAGATTGAAAATGAAAACCATTATTCCTTTATTTTTAATATTATTGTTAGCCGGCTGTAAGACTGTTCCGCCGCCATATACCGGGCCAAGCTTGCCGGTTTCCGTCCAAACAGTTCCGGGATTCCAGCATAAAGTTGAAGCCGGCCAGACCCTGTGGAGAATATCTAAAATTTATAATGTTGATATCGACGATATTTTAAAGGCTAACCGGATTTCGGAAAACTCTACAATTGAGATCGGCCAGATTCTTATCCTTCCCGAACGGCCGGTGCGTACCGAGCCGGCTGTTAAATCTGCTCCCGATGATTTTATCTGGCCGCTTAAAGGAAAAGTAATATCCGGGTTCGGGTCCCGTTACCGCAATCTGGTAAATAAAGGAATTAATATCCTGGCCACAGGCCAAGCTGATATTTTAGCCAGCCGAAAAGGAAAAATAGTTTTTTACGCTTCTAATTTCGGGAATTTCGGCAAAACTATAATTATAGACCATGGAGATGGGCTCAGGACCGTATATTCCAGGATGGAACAGGTTCTTGTAAAACCCGGAGATTACGTGCAAAGAGGTTCCAGGCTAGGCCGCGCCGGTTCATCGCCAAGGGATAGGAATATTTATCTGCATTTCGAAATCAGGAAAGGGGCATTGCCTCAGAATCCTTTGTTTTATCTGCCATGAAAGAAAAATTCTTCGACCGGAAAAACTATATCCATATATTGGAAAAAAGGGTCTTAAGCCTAAAAGAAGGCTACCGCCAGAATATTGCTATCATTGGCCAGGAAGATGTTGGCAAAACAAGCATTGTTTCTAAATTTTTAGCTAATTTTTACGATCCAAGGATAATTCCGGTATTTATAGAGGTCAGGCCGGAATCTTTAAGTAGTTTTTCTAACCGGTTTATCTGCGCTTTGCTTTATAATTTCTTGGCTAACAGCGGTTTACCTTTAAAGGAAGATATTAAATACCTGATTGACAAGTCCTACCGTTATATACCAAAAACCTGCGGAAAAATAAATTTTATACTTGGAGAACTTTCCAAAAGAAAAAAGGTCAATATTGTAACCGAGCTTTTCAGTCTCACCGAAATTATTAACCAGGAAACCGGTAAGTTCTCGGTTGTTTTCCTGGACGAATTTCATAACCTTGAAAATATCGGCGTAACTAACCTATATAAAGAATGGGGCAAACTGCTTATCCTGCAGAAAAACACCCTTTATGCCATAATAAGCTCAAGGATTTTTAAGGCCAAGGTGATTCTTTCCAAACAGCTTTCTTTATTATTCGGAAATTTCGAAGTTATAACGGTTGAGCCTTTTGATATTCATACCAGTTCAAGTTATCTGGACCAGCGGATGCCTTCTTTAAAGTTAAAACCCGGGCTTAAAGGTTTTATAATTAATTTTACCGGTGGCTATCCTTTGTACCTTGAATTAATAGCCGATGCATTGTCACAGGCCGATATTTCAGCTGACCTGCCGGATATCCTGGAAAACTTATTGTTTAATACATCTGGCATACTTAACCAGAGGTTTTCGAATTACATCAAGCGTTTCCTTGATGAACCGGCGAATAATGATTATATCTCTATACTTTATTTAATCGCTTGCGGAGAAACCCGGATTAAAGATATTGCCCATATTTTACACAAACAAAAGAAAGAGCTGACGGTGAGGGTAAATTATCTTCTTGAGGCTGACGCAATAACCCGCAGCGGAGATTTTCTTAAATGCACTGACCGTTTGTTTAGTTACTGGATGTGTTTCGTTTATAAGCAGAAGTTGCACAGTGTTACCTTTGATGCTAATAACCAAAAAGAAAAATTTAGGGATAATATCCTTGCTTTGATCGGGGAATTTTCGAAACAATCAAGCCTGCCTCTAGCCAACCGGGTCAGCGAATTATTGTCTTTGTTTGAAGATGACCTTATGCAATTCGAACGGAAAAAAATACGGCTCAACCATTTCCGCGAAATAAAGCCTTTAGTTTTTAACAGCCAGATGAAGGAAGGCTTGCTTGGCCGTTCGAGTGATGCCTTATGGATTATGGCAATCAAGCCTGAGGCCCTTACCGAGCAGGATGTTACCGAGTTTGCGAAAGAATGTAAAAGATATCACCATAAATCACAGCGAAAGATTATTGTTACTTTAAAAGAAGTAGAGCCGAATGCCAGGTTAAAAGCCCTGGAAGAAAAAATCTGGACCTGGGACTTGAACAGCTTAAATCAGATCCTCGATTTATTTTCCCGGCCCCGGGTGATTGCGTAAGTTAATTATGAAAATTGGAGTTATTTCCGATACCCATATTCCAGACAGATGCGAACATATTCCTTTTAAGGCGCTTGAGGCGTTTAAAAATGTGGACATGGTTATCCATGCCGGGGATTTAGCAAGTTTAAAAGCCATAGAAGAATTAAAAGCAGTTTGTCCGAAGATCGTCGTCGTAGCCGGGAACATGGATGGGGCTGATATTGTAAAGAAATTCCCTACAAAACAGATTTTAAATATTTCCGGTTTTAAGATCGGAGTTAGCCATGGAGCGGGCGCTCCCCAATACCTGGTAGATTTACTCAAAGATACTTTCAAAAATGATAACTGCGATATCATAGTTTTCGGGCATTCGCACATAGCTATGAATGAAAAAATAGGAAAAACCCTGTTTTTTAACCCTGGAAGCGCAACTGACTGTCTGGTTCGGGAAGCTTCTTTCGGGTTGATTGAAATAAACGGAAAAATAACCGCTAATATAATAAAAATCTAAAATATATGGATAGGCTCTGGGCCCCCTGGCGGGACGGTTACATAAGAAATAATAAAAAAGATAAAGGATGTATTTTTTGTAAAGCCCAAAAAGATCCATCCGCTAAACAGGTAATTTTTAGATCAAAACAATCTATCTGTCTGCTTAATATTTACCCGTATAATAACGGGCATCTTTTAATTTCTCCCTTAAGGCATTTCGGGGATATTTCCGAAGCGTCCGAAGAAGAGCTTTTGGATATTTTTGGCAGCCTTAAGCGGGCCAAGAAACTTCTTGAGAAAACTCTAAAACCTCATGGTTTTAACCTAGGTTTTAACCTTGGCCGGGCGGCCGGCGCCGGTATTATCGATCACTTGCATTTACATTTAGTCCCTCGCTGGGCAGGGGATGTTAATTTTATGCCGGTATTAGGAAATAGCAAGGTTATTTCGCAATCCCTTAAGGAACTGGCAAAAATTCTAAAGAAAGCTGACCATGAATAAAGAATTTGAGGAAAAATTCCTGGCTCCCTACGCGATGAAAAGTTGTGATTCCCGCGGAAGGGCCTATAAAGAGGCAGAACATCCTTACCGGCTTTGTTATCAGCGCGACCGCGACCGGATTATCCATTCTGCTGCTTTTCGAAGGCTTGAATATAAAACCCAGGTTTTTGTTAACCATGAAGGAGATTATTACCGCACCCGCCTGACCCATAGTATTGAGGTTTCCCAGATTGCCCGGACAATTGCCAATGCCTTACGCTTAAACACTGATTTAACCGAGGCAATTGCTTTGGCCCATGATTTGGGCCATACTCCTTTCGGGCACTCGGGAGAAGAGATATTAAATGAACTGATGAAAAAATCAGGCGGTTTTAACCATAATCTCCAGGGGTTAAGAGTAGTTGATTGCCTTGAACAGCGTTACCCTGATTTTCCCGGGTTAAACTTAAGCTGGGAGGTAAGGGAGGGGATAGTCAAGCATTCATCAGTTTTTGACATTGCAGTTAAAATCAAGGAGTTTCTTCCTGAAAAGTCGCCGACTCTGGAAACCCAACTGGTTGATGTCGCTGACGAGATAGCCTATGATAACCATGATTTGGATGACGGGTTGACCTCGGGGTTAATCAAGGAAAGCGATTTGGAAGGCCTCGAGATTTGGAAAAAAATAAATCACAAGATAAACCAGAAATATGATAAAATTAAGTTTAATCACCGGAAATACCTGATTATCCGCGGTTTGATTAACCTGCAGGTAACAGACCTGATTCAAGCAACCCAGGCTGAAATTGCCAGGCTTAAAATTAAAAAATATACCGATCCCCATAAAATCGGAAAAAAAATAGTAGATTTCAGCAAAGAAGTAAAAGAATTAAGAAGGCCGTTAAGAGAGCTTCTCATGCAGAAACTTTACCATCACTACCGGGTAATGCGCATGAGCACTAAGGCCAAACGCTTTATTAAAGAGCTGTTTTGCGAATATATCAGCCACCCGCAACAATTGCCTTCGGAGATTCAGCAAAATATCCCCAAAGAAGGAGTAAAGCGGGTGGTTTGTGATTACATTGCCGGTATGACTGACCGGTACGCATTAGATGAGTATAAAAAACTATTCGACCCCTACGAAAAAGTATAGGTTTTTGATTTCGGCGGTACATAGTATCTACCGTTTGCTTAACTCTACCTATGAAGTTAATGAGTTAATCGGCAGGATGTCGCGCCTGTTCTGCCAATTTTTTAATGCCTATTACTGCACTATAATTTTATTGGATATAAATAAAAAATTCTCTTCGATCAGATGTACTATAAAAGATAACAAGAAAACAGTAATCTTCAAAAAACACAAGATCAGCGACAAGGTTGAAGAAAAGATAATTAAAAAGTCGACATCGGTTAGAAAAGGAAACCTTCTAGGTATCCCGCTTATATCGGAAGACCTCTTGGGGCTTATAATCATCAAGCGCCAAAAATCAAAAAAGCCTTTTGACATCTTCGACCAGGAAATGCTGATGACCATGGCCGAGCAGGCCGTAGTCGGCATTAAAAACTTACAGCTTTATGAAGAACAGGAAAAAATTGTATTGGGTAGTATTAAGTCTTTGGTAACTTTTCTAAATACCAGGGTTTCTAGCGAATATACCCATTCTCCGCATTTTAGCAAATTAGTCTATGCTTTAGGTTGTGAGATACACCTGGATGAGAAACAGCTCCAAAGCTTAAAATACGCCAGCCTTTTGCATGACGCCGGAAAAATAGATATACCGGCTGAAATATTGACCAAGACTACCAAACTTACAGACGCAGAATTCGATGTGATTAAGAAGCACCCGGAGAAAGGGGCCCAGATTTTAAGGCCGCTCCAGGTATTGCGTCCGGCTATACCGATTATTATGTACCATCATGAAAAATATGACGGTAGCGGTTATCCTTCGCACCTAAAAGGCAATCAAATTCCTCTTGGCGCCAGGATTATGTCGGTTGCCGATGCTTTTGAGGCGATGGTTTATGGACGGCCTTACCGCCAAAGGATGGATATCCCCTCGGCGATCAAGGAAATAAAAAGGCAGATAGGTACTCAGTTTGACCCCAAAATTGTAGATGCATTTTTAAAGGTAATCAAAAAATTCAATAAAAGGGTTTATTTAAACCAGGATTGGGAATCCAAGAATACAGTATAAATGGCCCAAAAAGATTATACCCAGGGAGAACTTTTTGCTCAGTCCGAGGATAGCGGTTTATACAGGCCCCAGCCTTGGCGGAATCCGTTTTTTTTACGGATAAGAAATTATGAAAAAGCTATGCTCCTAGTCATGGGCATAGTCATATTAAGTATCATCACTTTTTCGCTTGGCGTAGAAAAAGGAAAACGCAGCGCTTTGGCCGAGATCAACAGTTCTGGCCAGGATTTTTATACTATTCAGGTAGCTGCTTTTAAAAATCGCAAGCTTGCTTTGCGCCAGGCGCAGGTTTTACAGAAAAGCGGTTACACCCCGCTGGGTTTTGCAAAAGGAAACTATATTATTTTGTGCGTAGGCAAATTTGCTAATCAAGAGAGCGCGCAGCCTTTGCTAGTTGAGTTGCAAAGGACCTATGCTAAATGCCGCATAAGGAGGTTATAAAAATGTCAGTACACCCGTCATTAACAATTTCGGAGAAAGACAAGAAAACCCGTTCAGTTTTAAAGCGAACGGAACGGATCAGGCAGATGCAGGAAAAGGGCAACTGGAAGGAAGGTAGCGCGGTTTATGGCTTGCCTAAACTAAAAACTTTAAGGATTAAGATCAAGAAAGAAAAGGTCGAAAAAGCTGAGACTCCCGCTGATGGATCAGCCGCCGCTCCGGCCGCTGGCGCCAAAGCTGCTCCGGCTGCTAAACCTGCCGCAAAAGGCGAAGCCAAAAAATAAGGGATATAAAATGCTTCTAAAATTAAAATTCAAGCCGGCGTTTATTTTCCTGGTTATTTTGTCCGTTGCTTCTTTTGCTTGGTGCGAAACAGCTTCTTTTACCGGCCAGGTGAGCGCGGATGATATTAATGTTAGGGTTGACTCAACGGTTACATCTGCAGTCGTTTGCAGCCTACCGAAGGCGAGTCTTGTGGAAGTTGTTTCGGAAGCTTATGATTGGTATAAAATCCGTTTGCCTAAAGGAGCTCCTTCTTACGTAAGGAAAGACTTGGTTGAATGTCTTAATTCCGATCAGGTTACCGGAAAATGCGTCAGCGCTAAAGTAATCAAAGACAGGATTAATGTCCGTTTGTCACCGAATGAATCAGGCTGGATTATCGGCAAGGTAAATAACCTTACAGTTTTAAATATTGTTTCCGAAACCAGGGATTGGTATAAGATTCAGCCGGTGCATCAAAGCTTCGGTTGGGTGAATAAAAAATTTGTCAGTAAAGAGCTGACCCCTTTATTAAAAAAGGCAGGGCCTGTGGCCGCGGAAAAGGAAATAAAACAGGAAGCTAAAGCCGAAGGGCAATTGATCCTAGAAGGAGTGATCAGCCCATACGGAGTGGTTTTGTGGAGAAAGGCCACTCATAAATTAGTTACTCTTGATAATAAACTTTATTTTTTAAAGGGTGAGCGGAAAAGTTTAAACAGCCTTAACTACCATAAGGTAAAGGTGACTGGTAAATTAATCACGCCTCAGGAAAGTAACCACCCGATTATCGAAGTCGACGCAATCGAATTATTAAATTAATTTTTTTTATTTTATGAAAAAAATAAAAGTTAATCTCGGGCAGAGAAGTTATCAGATAATTATCGGCCGGAATATTCTGGATCGGCTGGGAGCCGTTTTAAGTAATTTAAAGTTAGGCTCGGATGCCTTTATTATTACTAATAATTTCCTGAAAAATAAATATGGCTTAAAATTAACCCGCTCTTTATCAAGGGCCGGGATTAACCGATATTTTAAAGTTGTACCTGACAGCGAAAAAAGCAAATCGATTAAAATCGCAAGCCAGGTTATTAAAGATTTGGCGGAATTCGATAGGAATAAAAAGGTTTTTATTCTGGCCTTCGGCGGAGGGGTGGTAGGAGACCTTTCCGGTTTCCTGGCTTCGATTTATAAGCGCGGTACAAGTTATATCCAAATACCTACCACATTGTTGGCTCAGGTTGATTCAGCTATCGGCGGGAAAACCGCCCTTGACCTGGAAACCGGAAAGAATCTGATTGGAGCATTTTATCAGCCAAAGCTTGTATTTAGCGATGTAGATTTTTTAAAATCTTTGGATAAATTGCAGCTGTCAACCGGAATGGCCGAAGTAATAAAATACGCAGTGATCAAAGACCAAAAACTTTTTGTTTATCTTGAAAATAATCCTGAGGCGGTATTATCAACTACGCCCCAAGCCTTAGAAAAAATAATCGGTTCTTGCAGCGCAATAAAAGCCGGGATAACTGAAGCCGATGAAAAAGAAAAGCTTGGGTTAAGAACCATCCTTAATTTCGGGCATACTATTGGCCATGCAATTGAGGCTGCTAGCGGTTATAAAAAGTATAATCACGGCCAGGCTGTGGCTTTAGGTATGGCAGCAGCCGCTAATTTGAGCGTAAGGCTTGGGATTTTGGATGAAAAAACATCCTTAAGAATAAAAAATTTGATAAAACTTTACGGCCTGCCTTTAAAATTAAAAGGTGTATCGGCTGAAAGGATTATTAAGGCTCATTACCACGATAAGAAATTTTCCGGAAAGGTAAATAAATTCGTGCTGGTCAGCGCTATAGGCAAGACTAGAATAGCGTCTAACATAGATTTGAAATTAATAAAAGAAGCGGTAAAAAGTTTATATTAATTACCTGCGGGTGGTAAGAGTAGTAGTTGTGCCTTCCAAATCAAGTTCTACGCTGTTGGCAGTAATCTTTTTAACCTTAGCGCCATCGACAGTTTCACTTTCCCTTACAATCTGATTATTGACTAGCGCATAACCGTCATTATCCGAAACAAAAATACCGTTTAGAATAAACTCAGGTTTTTCGCTGACCTCCGGTTCAGGTGTATTATTTTCTTTTTTGGGCAGGCTAGCGGTAGCCGGCAGAGTTTGAACAGCCGGAATTTGTTGTTTTAGGCTAGGAATGGGTTGGGCAGAAGTAGCAGTTTTAACAATATTGGCCGGATGCGCCTTACGAGTCAATAAGCTAAAAATTAGATTACCCAGGAAAAGCCCGGCTACAAGTATGAAAATATATAATAATATAGGCCTTTTGCTGGTTTTTCCGTTTGAGGCAGTATCTTTAATCGCTTCATTTTTCTGGATAGATAGTTCTGTTTTTTTTAACGCTTCATTAATAATGCTCATGCGGTTTGCCCCACAGAATAGCTATCAAGTTCCTCAACGCATTTTTTTAAAATATTAGAATCAATATGGTTTGTTTCGGCGACGAACCCGGCTAGAATGGCTCTGTCGCAGATCATGTTAATAAGCCTGGGCGTGCCTTGGGAAAACCGGCTGATTATTTCAATCGCCTCATTACTGAATTCGATTCTTTTTTCGGCGCCGGCAATATCCAGGCGGTGGTTAATATAGTTCTTTATTTCTTCGTCTTCAAGCGGACCGATATGGTATCTGACCATGATCCTCTGGCGAAGCTGCCTTAAATCGTATAGGTTAATCCGTTGGTTAAGCTCCGGTTGGCCGACTAGAATTACCTGGAGCAACTTATCTTTTTCCGTCTCAAGGTTGGAAAGGAGGCGCACCTGTTCAAGCAGATTAGGTTCCAGGTTCTGGGCCTCGTCTATTATTAAAACCAGGTTGTTTCCGGCTTCCGATTCTTTTAATAAAAAGTTATTTAGCTCAAAAACCATTCCCAGTTTATCTTTGCTTTTAGAATTGATCCCGAAGTCTTTAACAATGGATTCTAAAAGCTGGGTTTCCGAGAAGGTGGGGTTTAAGATAAAAGCGGTCTTGACGTTCTGCCCTAGTTGATTAAGGAAAAAACGGCAGATAGTTGTTTTACCGGTGCCGACCTCGCCGGTTAGAACAATAATTCCTTTTCTTTGCGAGACGCCGTAGAGCAGGTGAGAGATGGCTTCTTTATGATGTTTGCTTGAAAAGAAGAAGGCAGGGTCGCTGGTAACGTTAAAGGGGCGTTCTTTTAATCCGTAATATTTACAGTACATTCAATCTCCTTAGGCGTCATTATAACAAAATTGCCAAATTTGTAAATCTTATTAATATTCTAGATTAAATTATGGCTCATGGCTAGGTTTGGACTCGAGCAGCATCTGGAAAATTCGAGCGGGCACGGCCCCGTTACTAAAGGCACAGGGAGCGAGAATTTTGCTGAAGTGCAGCTGGCCACGCTAAGGAAGAGCAAGCGGTAATGCGAGAGTCAAACCTAGGCAGGAGCCAGTTTTATAACGCTTGTAAGCTATTGACAGGTATGCTAATATGTGCTATATTTCAAAATGATGGATAGGGTTAGCAGCAAAGAAAACAGGTCTTTCCCTCGGATAAACTTTCATTCCAAAGTCCATTATCAGTTAAGGGGTAAGCCGGAATTTGACAGCGCGGTTACCAGCAATATTAGTTGCGGGGGCATGCGGTTTTCAAATGACAAATTTATCTCTACTTCGACTGCGATAATGCTTGAGGTTAATGTTTTAAACCGGGTTTTAAGGCCGATCGGCAGGATTGCCTGGTCGCAGCCAGTTTCCCATTCCAATCGCAACCATATGGGTGTTGAATTCATAGAATTCGATACGCTCGAAAAAAAATACCTTAAAGAATTTATCAACATGCAGCTTTAGAGCCTGCAATTAATGAAAGGAACAATTCATGTCTGCTGAAGTAGTAAAAGAAAATCCAACAGAAGCAAAACCAAAAGCCGAAAAACAAACTAACTGTCCAGCTTGTAATAAGTTGATCAAGAAGATAAAACGCTATTATCGTAACGGTAAACTGTATTGTAGTAAGAAATGCTGGCGCTCATTTCTGACCAAGTCCAAAGAAGAAGCAGCCGCAGCTGCTGTTAAATAATATGAAAACCGCAAAAGAACGTAGGCTTCATCCACGCCTAGAGCATAAACTACCGCTTAACCTGGCAGTCAACGGTTATGATTTTTCGACCTCAACGCATAATATAAGCAGTATCGGGGCTTACTGCCACCTGGATAAATATATGCCGCCTTTTACTAAGATTTCGGTTAAATTAAGCTTACCCAATAGAGATAAAGCAGGTAAAAATACCATAGTCGAATGTAAAGGAGTAGTAGTAAGAAGCGAAGATGAAGCCCGCGGCGGTTTCAACTTGGCGATTTTTTTCAATGATATCCGCGAAGAACAAAAGAAAAAGATAGCCCAATATGTAAGCCAGTTCTTACCTTAAAAATACATACCTTAAATTGGGAAAGATCACCAAACATAACCCCAGCGTTAAGCTTATCATCGGCCTCATCTATAAAGATGAGGTTGTTTTTATTCAAGCCAAAAATAAATTAAAAAATAAGTTTGGTAGGATAGATTTTGAATCTGCCCGGTTAGATTTTAATTATACAAATTACTATGAGCCGGAGATGGGTAAAGGATTAACCAGAAGGTTTATCAGTTTTTCGAAGCTGATCCCCATTCAAGACCTTTACCGCAGCAAGCTTTATACCAATAGGCTTGAAGAAAAGTTTTCCGTAGCCAAACACCGGCAGATTAATATTGACCCGGGATATCTTGACCTGGCAAAACTTGTTTTGGCTTCCACGAAAGATTATGCCCACAGGATCTTCCTGCGCAAAGGAATATTCGCCGAAATAGCCTTAACCTACAGGCAGGATAGTTTTTCCCGCAATGATTGGACCTATCCGGATTACTGCAGTAAAGAGTATATCGAAATTTTTAACCAGATAAGAAAACTTTATGCGCCGTAAAATTATATTTTTCATCTTAGCCTTTTTAATAAGCGGTTGCACGACTATTTATAACCCGGCAACCGGCCGGAAAGAGACCCTTTTCATAGATTCCAAAACCGAGGTTAGCTTGGGCCAGGATATGGCCAGGCAGCTAAATTCGGAAATGAAGCTGGTTACTGACCCGATAATGGACCAACGGCTTCAAAGAGTGGCCCAGAGAGTTGCCGCCGTAAGCAGCCGGCAGGATGTTACCTATAAATTCAATATCGTTGAGGATAAAGAATTTAATGCTTTTGCCATACCGGGAGGAATAGTTTATATTAATAGCGGCCTAATCCAGGCAGCCAATGATGATGAACTGGCGGCTGTACTCGGCCATGAAGTAGGCCATATCGCCGCCCGTCACAGTGTAAAGCGGCTCCAGGCTGTTTTAGGATATCAGTTGATTGCTTCGATTGCCTTAGGAGGCGAAGAGAAACGCCAGGTATTACAAGCTGTTGATGTAGTTTTTAATGTTGTAACTTTAGGCTACGGCCGGAAAGATGAGTTACTAGCGGATAAATTGGGAGTCAAATATGCAAATGCCGCGGGTTTTAATCCGTCCGGAATGATTACTTTATTGCAAAAAATTAAAAAAGAATCTAAGGAAACAGGAATAAATTTAGTTTTTTTAAGCTCACACCCGCCTATCGAAGAGAGAGTTAAATTGGTAGAGCAGGAAATCGCCTCCTTAAATAAATAAAATGACTTACCCATCATATCTTGAAGCCTTTAAAAGCGGTAGATTAAAAGAAATAACCGAGAAATTATTTTCTTCCTTAGACTCATGCCAGATTTGCCCCCGGCGTTGCCAGGTTAACCGCCTGGAAGGTAAATTAGGTTTTTGCAAAACCGCAAGCCTTCCGGAGGTCTATAGCTATATGTGCCATCATGGGGAGGAACCCCCGGTTTCCGGGAAGAATGGAAGCGGGACGATATTTTTCAGCCACTGTAATATGGGGTGTATATATTGCCAGAATTATGAATTTAGCCAACTAGGAAAAGGAAAGAAATATACATTTGAGGATCTGGCGGGGATAATGTTAAAATTACAAGAAGAAGGCTGCCATAATATTAACCTGGTTACTCCGACCCATGTTTTACCCCAGATACTTAAAAGCCTGGAAATAGCTGTTGAGAAGGGTTTAAAAATACCTTTAGTTTATAATACCAGCGGTTATGAGCTTGCTGAAATCATTAAGTTGCTAGATGGAATCGTGGACATTTATTTAAGTGACAGCCGTTATGGCAACGACGAATCTGCAGTGCAGTTTTCACTTGCCCCCGGATATGTCAGGTTTAATCAGGATGCTATGATCGAGATGCATAGGCAGGTGGGAATAGCCGAATTTACAGCTGGAGGCCTGATAAAAAAAGGTTTGATCGTTAGGCATCTTGTATTACCTAATAAGTTGTCTGCAACCGAGAAAATAATGAAATTTATTGCTCAAGAATTAACTGATCAGACCTATATAAGTTTAATGAGCCAGTATCTGCCTTACCATAAAGCTTCGCTTAATGATAAGATTAACCGCAGGATTTCGCCTGAGGAATATGCTGAAGCCAAAAAAATTCTGGAACAGAATGGACTATTTAACGGATGGATCCAAGAATCATACGGCCAGGAGAGGTTTGCCGGTGTAAACCTAAAACCTGTTAAATAATGTTAGAAAAAATCACCGGGTTTATAACCGCTAAACTTTTTAAAATTAACGATTCTCCCCGAAAAATCGCTTTGGGGGTGGGGTTAGGGGTTTTTTCCGGCTTATTGCCGGGAGCAGGGCCGATTGCCGCTTTATTCCTGGCTTTTATTTTTAAAGCTAATCGGGCCGCGGCGCTTCTGGGTAGCCTGCTTACCAATACTTGGATCAGTATTGTAATTTTTGTATTGGCAATAAAAGTCGGTTCTGCTATACTTAATTTAAATTGGCTTGAAGTAAATGAAAAAGCGCAATCGCTAACCAGGGAATTTAACCTGGCAAAACTTTTTAAGCTTTCATTTTTTGACCTAGTTTTACCGGTCTTAGCTGGTTATATATTTTTAGGATTAGTTCTAGGTTTAGTCAGCTACCTAGTAACCCTGTTGATAATTAGGAGGAAGCCCAATGGAATTAAAACAATTCACCCATAGTATCAGGGATGATTTTAACCACGCAATCAGTCTTATCGGTGTTATTCCTTTACTTGTTTTTATATATTTGATTGTAGGAAAGCTTTCTAATTTTAACCGGCTGGTCGGAGAAATAGGCTACATAATTATAGCTACAATCGGCGTTTTTGTAATGGGGATTATTGTCGGCAGAAGGATGTTGATGACAGTCACCCTTAAATTGATCGACGACAACCAAAAGATCCTGACCATGCAGCAGGAATTAATCGGTAAGAACCGTTTGGCGGCAATAACCGAAACTGTGCTTGCTTTGGGCGACCAGGTAAACAACCCGCTTTTGGTTATCGGAGGCAACCTTGAACTTTTGGATTCAGAGATCAAAGGCTCAGGGGCTAGCGAAAAAATCCAGAATAGGGTGCAGACTATGCGTAATAGTTTTTTAAAAATACGCGAGGTTACTGATAAAATGTCGAGGCTTACAAAAGCGGAATTAGTTAAAATTCATGGCGATACGCAAATGATCGATTTGGACAAGTCGGCATAAAGTAAGGTTCTGGATCGATAGTCGATGGGCTAGATGATAAAAACTCTAGAGTGTTTTATCGGTTATTGTGTATAAACTATTAATTAGTCTCCGTAGACAGTGGTGACATATTCACCATAGATACCTAAAATATTCTTGGCATCATAATCTACATATTTAATCGTTCTTATTCCGCCTTCTGAAGCAGCGGCTTTGATACTGCAATCGCCTGTTGCTACTAAGCCTAGGATCGAGGTGGCTCTCGATGTCCCAATTTTACTGTAGGCTATACCGCCGTCTGCTGCGCCAACAGGGGCTTTAATTTCAGTATAAATCATTCCCATTGGATATGGAGTGGCGCATCCGTTAAGCATTACTGCAACAAATAGAACTAAAACAACAAAACTTATCTTTTTCATTTCTTACCTCCTTTCAGGAAGTATTCTAACAAAATATCCGAAGAAAACAAGATTTATTTGGCTTGCTAAAATTAATTTTCAGAGTTAAAATAATAAGCATTATTCCATCTTAAGGGGGTTTTAATGAAAAAAATAGTTTTATTAAGACACGGCGAAAGCATCTGGAACAAAGAGAACCGTTTTACCGGTTGGACCGACGTTGATTTATCTGAGAAAGGCAGGCAAGAAGCAAAAAGGGCAGGAGAGCTGCTTAAGAATGAAGGTTTTTTATTCGATTTGGCCTATACTTCGGTATTAAAAAGGGCGATCCGTACACTGTGGATGGTCTTAGATGAAATGGATTTGATGTGGATACCCGTATATAATTCCTGGCGTTTAAATGAAAGGCACTATGGTGCTTTGCAGGGTTTAAATAAGGCCGAAACCGCCGCAAAATACGGAGAAGAGCAGGTCTTGATTTGGAGAAGAAGTTATGATGTTCCTCCGATGGCTTTAGAAAAAAAAGACCCTAGGTATCCGGGGAATGACCCCAGGTATCAAGGGCTTAAGGCCGAAGAATTACCGCTTACCGAATGTTTAAAAGATACTGTTGCCAGGTTTGTTCCTTATTGGCTGGAAACAATTGCTCCGGTTGTAGAAAGCGGGAAAAAGGTAATTATAGCCGCCCACGGAAATTCCCTGCGTGCGCTGGTGAAATATCTCGATAATATATCGGAAGAAAAAATCGTAAGCCTGAATATTCCTACCGGTATTCCTCTGGTTTATGAATTAGAGGATAATTTGAAGCCAATTAAAAGTTACTATCTGGGTGACCAGGAAACAGTAAAGAAAGCTATTGCGTCGGTTGCTAGTCAAGGTAAAGCAAAATAAAAAAGGGGGGATGGATGAAGAAGTATTCATTGTTTCTTTGTTTTATTTTTCTTCTAGTTGGAGTATCTGCTGTAAATGCTGAGGAGGGTGATACTGCTAATCAGGAAGGAACAGGAGAAACGGATTGGCGACAGGAATTAACAGAGGATCAGCAGGCGATTAAGGAAGAGCGTCAGCAAATGAAAGAAAATGCCGAACAGGCAAGGGGCGAAGAGAAGCAGTTAAAGGATCAAATTAAAGCAGCAATGGATGTAGGCGATAAAGAAACAGCTAACCAGCTTAGAGAGCAATTAAGGTCTACTCACCAAGAAAATGTTCAGCAAATGGTTCAGGATAAAAAAGATATAAAAATTAACCAGAAAGGATATAGGCAGGATTTAAATGATGCCCGTCAGGATGGGGCTTTACCTCCGAGGAGAGATAGGGATAATAATCCTCCGGGGCCAAAAGGCGGAGCAGGTACTAACTGGGAAAATAAACCCGGCCCTCAAGGCGGTCCAGGTACAAGCCCGGATGGAAGGCCATGGAGAGATAGGG
>Ga0172375_10000863_pt1 | contig 49018 bp, 56 predicted proteins | sample LakKiv1m_FD_114537 | JGI IMG/M metagenome (GOLD analysis project Ga0172375, IMG submission 114537) | Freshwater microbial communities from Kabuno Bay, South-Kivu, Congo - kab_092012_11.1m | ecosystem: Environmental > Aquatic > Freshwater > Lake | place: Democratic Republic of the Congo... | reverse complement strand
GCAATCACCAGAAAATAACATTGGAATTGAAAACTAATGCGTCGTTTAGCCGACGCATGTTTGGTGGGATTTTCAATCCCTTACTCAAACCCACCAGCTTTTAGCTGGTGCGTTGTTTAGTTCTACAAAAGAGCAAGAAAAACCATGATTCGAAAATTACAGTATCTCGTTGAACAATCCAGCATTCTTGTTGTTGACGATACCATAGACACATTAAAAATTATCGGCGAATTGCTCAAAAAAGAATTTGCTATCAAAGTTGCCACAAACGGTGAAACTGCACTGAAAATCGCTCAATCCAACACACCGCCTGATTTGATTTTGCTTGATGTGATGTTGCCTGATATTAACGGCTATGAAGTATGCAAAATACTCAAAAAAAATCCTGTAACAGCGGATATTCCCGTGATATTTTTAACAGCGAAAAATGAGATTGAAGATGAAGCGCGTGGATTAGGTGTTGGTGCAGCAGATTACATTGTAAAACCCGTTTATCCCGCAATTTTGACTGCACGAGTCAAAACCCATTTATTGATGAAAAAAATGCACGATTTATTAGTTTTGCATCAACATATATAAATTTTTTTTTGTCATTATGATCTCAACATTGCATCCAGTCACGTTACATGGTGGCAACATTTACCAATTTGCAAAAAAATTAAATTGCAATGCAAACGACATCATTGATTTTTCCTCAAACATTCATTTTCACCAAGCTGTTAATTGGCACGAATTAGAAATTAACCTCACTCCTTACGCTGACCTGAATTATAGTGACTTAAAACAGGTCATTTCAAAACGTTATAATTTTGCGAAACCTATTGAATTAGAAATCTTTAACGGTGCAAGCACGGCGATTTTTTCATTACTGCGTTTTTTAAAACCTAAAAATTTAGTGCTGTACGCACCACTTTATGGTGAATATGTTAACGTAGCAAGGCAGCTCACTTGCAATGTGCAACAAATTAACCGTTTTGTAGACGATTTATTTCAATCCATTTCTGAAAATAGCACTGTCATTTTTGTAAATCCTTCCACACCTGACGGGCAGCTTTACGACGTAAAAAAATTAGTTACGCATTGGCAAATTGCAAATTGCAACGTGATTATTGACGAATCATTTTTAGATTTTTGCACTGCACCATCGATAAGTGAATTTATCGAAAGTTATAGCAAACTGTTCATTGTGAAATCGCTGTGTAAATTTTACGGCTGTGCAGGTGTGAGAGTGGGTTTTATCGCCGCGCAAAAAGAGCCGATTTCAAAATTACGTCAGTTTGAACCGATGTGGAAAATTTCAACTTTTGACAGCGTTTATATGCAAGCCTCGTTAAAAAATGAAACTTTCATTTTGCAGACACGACAAGAAACTGCCTATTTGCGTGAAAAATTGGAACAGGTTTTAAAGGCTTCAAATTTGTTTGCAAAAATTTATCCAGGAACAGCGAATTTTGTTTTAGGTAGATTGCGTCAGCAAACGGGTTATGAATTACAAATACAATTAGCGCGTTTTAAAATTTTAATTCGTGTTTGTGACAGTTTTGATTTTTTAGATTCACGCGACGTGCGTTTTGCGGTGAAATCAGAAACGGATATTGAAAAACTTGCACACGCTTTTTCACATTTATGATTGAACTCGCATTAGCCGCTTATTTTATTGATAAATTATTTGGCGAATTACCGTGCAAACATCCCGTTATGTTTATGGGCGATTTTATTCAAGCGTTTGACAAATGCTTTTATTTTGACAGCGTGGCGCGTGGTGCAATGTTAGTTTTCAGCTTAATTTCTCTGACATGGCTGGTGAGTTTTTCAATTGTAAAAATTAGCGCGTTTTTACCTGCAAATTTACAGTTTTTCATTTTAGCCATTTGTGCTTCAACAGGTTTAGCTATGAATATGCTTTATGCCAGCGTTAAAAACGTTGCTGAAAGTGAATCGCCACAACAAACGGTGCGTTATTTGGTTAGTCGTGACACGGAAAATATGAGCGAACATGACGCTTACAAAGCTGCGCTGGAAACGTGGGCAGAGAATTTAAGTGACGGTGTCATTGCACCGCTGTTTTATTTAACATTTTTCGGCTTATCAGGGATTGCGATTTATAAAGCTATTAACACGCTCGATTCGATGATTGCTTATCGCACGGCGCGTTATGAGAAGTTTGGCAAAGTTGCGGCTAAGTTAGATGATTTGGCGAATTTTATTCCAGCGCGATTAACAGCAGTTTTGATTGTGCTACTCATGCCAAATAAAAAACACAGTTTGCAAATGCTTTGGCGTGACGGCAAAAAATTAGAAAGTCCAAATGCGGGTTATCCAATCGCTGCGCTGGCGGGAAGTTTGCAAATCTCGCTCGGTGGTGCGGCACAGTATCATGGGAAATTAAAACAAAAACCCACGCTCGGCGACGCGCTTGAGCCGATTTCACAAACAACAATTAAAACCGCGTTACGTTTGCGTGAAAAAATGGATTTTGCGGTGTTGATTATTTTGAGCAGTTTTCTTTTAGTTCATTTTTAGGATTTTGCTATGTCCGTTGCATCTAATTCTTTAAGCGTTTCCTTTCGTGTTTTGCTTAGTTTATATCTGATTATTCCGTTATGTTTTTTGCTTTACGGTTTTGATTTAGCATTTTTTCAAGGTTATTTGCACGACAATTTACCGACCAAACCGACTCATTTTTTACTATTTCAAATTTTATTCGGTACGCCGCACATTTTGGCAAGCAACATTTTGTTATTTTCAAATCGTGAGTATTTTCAAACTTATAAACAAAATGTATTGAAAGCGACGCTGATTATTGCGGCTGTGTTTGGGATTGGTAGTTTGTTTATTCCGTATTATGCGTTTTATGTTGCGGTTGCAGGTTGGACGGTTTTTCATGTTTTAAAACAACAGCATGGCGTAGTTCGTGGTTTGTGTTCACTGCCAAATTGGGCATATCAAAGTTTACTGTGGCTAAGTGTTTGCGCGGGTTTGTTAATTTATATCGGGATTTTTTTGCATCATCGTTTAGATGAACAAATGTTATCTTGGCTTAAAGATGGTGCGGGAATTTTAACTACGATTTTGGTTTTATTAGCATTTTATGTACAACGTTACGCACAAACGGTTTTTGGCAAAACTTTTTTGTGGGCAAATGTTTTTTTAGTTGTCAGCAGTTTTTATTTATTCACACAAGAGTATTATTTTTTTGCGATTTTAATTCCGCGCCTTGTTCATGACGCAACAGCGTATATTTTTTACGTCACGCATGATTTTAATAAACATTCACTCGAGCCACAAAACGCACTTTACAAAATGGCAAAACTGGGTTCGATTTCGATATTTTTAGTGTTGCCCGTGCTTTCTTTTGGGCTGGCTTTTTTGTTGCAGGCTTATGGCGATGCGGTGATTGAATTTTTAACACAAGCAATTTTTGGCGTGGAAATTCACAAAGTGGTTACATTAGGCGTTTTAGGCTATTTCGCGCTGATGCACTATTATTGCGAGGGATTAACGTGGCGGGCGGCTTCACCGTATCGACAATTTATTTCGTTTTCACATTAACGCATTTGTGATAAATCTAAACAAACCTGAATTCTACATAAGAATTAAGCTGCGATACTTACTTGTAAGGTTTATCAGTATTGGGCTTGTCGTTGCTTGTTTTTCATTGAAAAAACTATAGTCTTTCTCAGTTAACGTTTCATTTTTAATTTTCAAAACAAACTCCTGTTTTTTGCTCTTGTACTAATACAAATGGTTTGACAACTACTGCCCATAATTGCGTGTTTGAGTTAAACCATTCTAACGCTAATTCATCTGGTACTTGAGCAATGGTTTTATTATTCAGCCATTCTTTCACCTGACTTTTATTATCAATAGAAAATTGATAAGCCACTTCTACTAAATCTAATTTATTTGAAACCCAAATAGCCTCGCCTTTAGCAAAGAAGCGTTGTAACTCCGACCAAAAGATTTTGGCTGTTTCAAGTTTTATTTTTTCTAATTCTAATGTATCCATAACCTGTATTTTCAATGTCGGATATTATCTTAATAGATTTAACCCAACTAAAATGGTGACAATTTCGTAACCTCGTTTAATCCATAGATTACCTTTTAATACGGCTAAATGTGCGCCTAAATACCCCCCTACAAATGAACCGAGTAACAGTACAGGTATCCACGCCCATTTCACTTCAGAAATAAGTGCTAAGGTTATTGCACCAACGCCATTCCAAGCTAATCCTACGATAACTAATGTGTAAGCAACAGCGCGTTTATAATCCATGCCAAACCATTTAACCAGTAAAATGGTAGCAAATAAACCTGTTCCAGAAGCAAGTGAACCGTTTAAAAATCCAATTAAAAATAGTAATAATCCGCCAATGATAAAACCAGATTTATCTTGATGTTTTGGTGTGTAAGTTTGTCCAAGTTGAGTTTGAAAAACAGAATACACACCCAACGACATAGTAAGAAAACCGAGTGCTGTTTTGGCGATGGCATCAGGTATTTCAATCGCTGTAAAGGAACCAAAAATGACAGCGGGAACACCTGTGAGCAACATGAATAACGCGAATTTTTGTTGCAAAAAATCTTCTCTGAAATAACGCATCGATGCGCCAACACCTAATGCGACAGAGGCAATTTTATGTGTTGCTAGTGCAATGCTAAAAGGTAATCCCAAAAACAGTAACACAGGGAATTGAATCAATCCTGCACCACCGCCAGCTAACGCTGAAAATGTATTCGCAATTAGCGAGGTTGCCAGAACAATTAACTGTTCAATCATTTTCGATGCTATCAGTCGTCATAAAAATCTTCATCTAAAAATCATCTTCGTCGTATTCTTCAGGGTCATACTCATCGTGATAACTGCCACCCATGAAATCTTTTTGGCTTTTGGTCAATTTCAAATCTTGGTCATCATCGTCTGATATACCCATATCCGTCGCATCAACGACATTTTCAACAAAGACAATATCAATTGCATTTTTTATCGTTTCATCGGTGAGTTCTTCAGCGCATTTAGCTATCTTTTCGTGTTTTTTATCGTTTTGTTCGTTCATGTTGAATGGTAGAAATTAGGTCTGTTTAGCTAGCAGAATGTTGTAGAATCAACAGTATGCTATTTCCTGTCATCAAGTCAATTAGGTTATTTTGATTTTTAACATGCCGATTAAACCTGAAAACCGCCACCGTTATCCTCCCAGAAAAGAATGGCAACAGATTAGGGAACGGATTTTAAACCGCGCTGGTCATCAGTGTGAATTTTGTGGTGTTAAAAATTATACGGTGAGAAATAACGCTAAAATCTATTTGGCGGTAGCGCATTTAGACCAGCAACCTGAAAATAATCAGCCGTCTAATCTGAAAGCCTTGTGTCAACGGTGTCATTTAAAACATGATGAGCCTTACCGCCGAATTCATTTTCGGGAAACTATTTTTAAACGCAACCATCAACACACCTATGATTTGTTTGATTACTATTAACAGGAAAATAAGATGTGGTTTCAAAAAGAAATAACCTTACAGCCGAAAAAACGCGGTTTTCATTTAGTCACACTTGAAATTTTAAGCCAATTACCTGAATTAGAAAGGTTGTCGGTAGGAATGCTTAACGTCTTTATCAAACACACGTCCGCCTCCTTGACTGTCAACGAAAACGCAGACCCAACCGTGCGTCAGGATTTTGAAAGTTATTTTAACCGTGCCGTTCCTGAAAACCAGCCGTATTACCGACACACTGACGAAGGTAGTGATGATATGCCCAGCCATTTAAAAAGTAGCTTGCTTGGATGTAGTTTGAATTTACCTGTGACGCGGGGAAAATTGAATCTGGGAATTTGGCAAGGAATTTACCTGTGTGAACATCGTAATCACGGTGGTGGTCGGGCATTGGTTTTGACTTTGCAAGGGGAATAAATGATGGGTTCCGTTTTGGAAATTGACGTTTTATGTGTGGGTCATGCCAGTTACGACTTAATTTTTAGACTTCCAGCCTTAACGAATTTAGCCGAAATTACTTTCGCTTTGGAACAGGTAAAAAGGAACCCAACTTGTTGACCGTTTTTTCTATTACCAGTTCGATTTTCATCATTATCGCGCTGGGTTTTATTACAGTTCGGCGTGGATTGCTTGAGGCATCGAATACCCGTGCGCTGGGTGTTTTCGTGATTGATTATGCGTTACCCGCGTTGTTATTCAAAGCTCTGGCAGAACAGCCAACAAAACAGCTTTTAAACGTTGAGCTTTTAACCGCTTACGCTTTAGGTTCGATTAGTCTTTTGGTCGTAGGGGTTATTTTTCGTTGTTTTGTTCAACGTAAAGGTCTACAGGAAGCGGCAATGCTTACAATGGGCATAACTATTTCAAACAGCGCGTTTATGGGATTTCCGATTGCAGAGCAGATAATTCACCAAACCGCTCGTTCGACATTAGTTGTATATGTCAGTGTCGAAAATTTGATTATGTTGCCCATACTGCTTGCCCTCGCAGAATTAGGTGGTGAAAAAACAGGTAATGGTTTTCTTATTTTAAAAGGTATTATCAAGCGTTTAATTACCAATCCGCTAATTATTGCTATTTCGGCAGGTGTATTGTTTTCGATGTTTGAATGGCAATTGCCTAAACCCGTTTTACATTCTCTGACCATGTTGTCTGGAGCATCTGCTCCTGTGGCGTTGTTTTATATTGGTTGTACGTTGGCAGGATTGCGTTTAACAGGCATGAAAAGCGACATAACCAGTATCATTTTTGGTAAGTTAATTCTTCATCCTTTGGCGATTTATCTGACGTTGCTGCTCTTGGCGTTTGACAATCCTGTTTTAAAACAAGCCGCTGTTATCAATGCCAGTATGCCAATGTTCAGTATTTATCCGCTAATCAGTCAAAAATATGGTTATCAAGGTTTGTGTTCTGCCGCAATGGTCGTTACAACGGTGATTTCGTTTTTGACCATTACTGGCTTACTTTGGTTGATTCAGTCAGGGTACTTGCTTTAATGATTTTCAACAACGATTGTTTGAAAAATTAAGGTACACCTAATTTTTCATCTCTCAGTTTTTTACACCATCTTTTTTTTTACCTTTACCTTAAACCTATGACGTGCAACCAGTTTTTACAAATCACTTGTTTTAGGGGGGAATTACTTGCGAATTCGGCTAATTCATCAAGCAGGGGATTTAAAACGCTAACGGTTCGCTGATAGGTTTGGCAATTCAGCAATTTCTTCCGTCCACTCAGGTGCCGTATTGTGCGTGACAGAATTACGCTTTTTAGTTCCATAACAGAGATTTCCCCATAACAAAGCTTTTCTTTTCAAATCACTTGGCTTTCTGCTTATGATTTTTTCTAATTCACCATCAGTATGTATGCGAAATTTGCATTTATTTTTTTATAAAAATTATGGCTAATTTCAAAAAATGTTAGCTTCGTTGATTTTTAAGACCTCATCTTCTCGTAACCGTCCTAAATAAGTTCGCCTATCTTGACAATAACGTCGTATATCTCAAACTAAATTATCTAAATCATGAATTGCACTCATTGTATTGTAAGCATCGATATTTAAATATCTGTTTGCACCTTGTTTTGATAAGTTGGGATAGAAATCTCTAATTGCATTCATCAACGAAGAAATTTAAGTAATCTATTTTTTCTACTTTTTTGCAAAGTGTCTCAAGGTCGTGACCACCATTTTTAGCACTCTTTCCATTAAAAAGTAAAATTGCTTTTAAGTATTTTTCGACAGCTTATAAGCCAGTCCAAAGAAACAGTTGACGTAATCCCATACGAAAATTAGCACGCGCTGAAATATAGTCATAGTCTGCTTGCTTGCGGAAATACGTTGCAAATCCGAGTTAGCGACCGAATTTTGCGCTATAGGAATCTAAAAATAAGGGTTTCTAAAAAATAAAATAAAAATATACCGTTAAAAATACCGTCAAAAGATTAACCCTGCCCCGCATTCGATGCCAAAAACTAAAAAAAACCACACCATCAAAAAATGACAATGTGGTTTGAAATGGTTTTTAACCGTGACGCTCAAGCTTATTATTTTGGCGACAACGATCTACGATTCGATAAATTTGCGACAGGCTGCGATTGAAGTTTTGCGCTAACTCATGATGATTCGCACCGTTAAACTTTTTAAAAATTTCATCATGCTGATTTTTGCAGTCCCACGATGCCGCTTTAGGAATGTAGACAGGTTCGCCACCGTGATTTGCTCGAATTTCTTCAACCACTTCACAACTTAACGCTTCGATTTCATCGGTGGATAATTTACCTGCTAATCGTGCTTGCAGTTTTTCGGCGATAAATTCTTGTGTATCAATCAAAAAAATCGGGTAGTCAGTCGCCATAATAGAAAAAATCCACAGGAGGTTAAAACGACCTGCATTTTACCTATTTTTGTCTAGTAGGGTGTGAATTTTATACAATAAAAAACCGCGTGGCTTTTGGCTTTGCGGTCTTTTTTGAATGATTTATTTTCAGGCGGTTTGCATGAGAAAAACTAGAAATAACTAGGTAATTTCAAATGTGCCGTTGACGGCGATTTTGTACAAGTCCAATGTCAAAACCATCACACGCGCGATAACTCACTTGATTACTCATTACAAACATTCAAGGCATCATCAACACTTTTCACAATCGCCGCTTTACCGCCAAACTTCTTTACCATTTCGGTAAATTTAATTTGTTCGTTGGCTTGCCTTTTGGGGTTTTTACTTCAATCGCGGTAAAAACAGCTATTTTCTGCCCAACCATTTCGGGCGTGATTGTGACCGATTGAAAGCCGATTAAATCACTCGACCCGACACACAAGCCAAACTGCACCCCGTTAATCATCCCGACATTGTTACGAAATAAGCGAACATCTTTGAGTTTGCCCACAGCAAGGCGGATTTCATTTTGCAAGGTGGTTTCGGATTTCATGCGGTTTGCTCCATTGGTACGTCGTACCCCTTCGATTTTAGCCACGCTTTGCGCTCGTTCCACTTGATGTACGCCCATCCTGCCTTGTATCCGCGCAAACGTCCAAGCTCTTTGAAGTCATCAAGGGTTTTACATTTGCCCATTTCAAGGCGTTTGATTCGTTTCGCTTTCATTTGTGCCATAAGCGACGGCGTGAGTTCGACCATCTCAACGGTCACAGGTTTAACTTTTCGGGTCTTAACGGACGTTTCTAAGCCACATTCGGGGCATTCGTCGGGATGTTCGGCTTTGGAATAGGCGGCGAAACATTCGGGGCAAACATGAACCGCAGGCGGCTGATCTGATTTCTCACGTTTCTTTTTGCCTTCAAGTGTCCATTCGCGTGATTCATCAATGAACCCGTGTTCATAGGTCAAGCCTGCACAATCCAAAATCACGCAGTCGGTTTTTCCTTCGGCTGGTCTCATAACACGACCAACGGCTTGCAAGTAAATCGTGAGTGATTTGGTTGGACGGGCTAGGACACAACAGCTCGCGTCGGGAACGTCTAAGCCCTCGATAAATAAGCCACAATTCGACAAAACCGTAAATTCATTATTGCGCCATGCTTGCAAAGTTGCGTCTCGTTGGTTCGCTGGGGTGGTGGCATCAAGGTGTTTTGCCGAAATTCCAGCGTGCTGGAATTCTGCCACGATGTTTTTGGAATGTTGAACCGATGACGCGAAAACGATGGTTTTTTTCTCATGAGCGGCAGTTTTCCAGTGCTTCACAATGTCCTTTGTGATTTCTTTTCTGTCCATGAGTTTAGCGGTCTGTGTGGCATCGTAATCGCCCTTGACTGTTCTAATGCCTTTCATGTCGGGAACAAAGGGCGCGAACACTCTTGGCTTGACCAAATGACCTTCTTCAATCAAATCCGCTATCGGTATCACGCTGACAATTTGCTGGTAGATTTCGCCTAATCCTTTGCCGTCCAAACGTATCGGCGTGGCAGTTAAACCGATAATCACCGCATCAGGGTAATCATTCACTAATTGCCGATAACTCGCGCTAATGCTCAAATGACATTCATCGATGATAATTAAATCCGCTTTAGGCTTCGTTCTACGGCTCAAAGTTTGAATCGATGCAATTTGCACGGCATGGTCGTTTTTACGTTTATGGCTGGACATGATGACCCCGTGGTCAATGCCGAATGCGTCCAACTTGAGCGAAGTCTGCAAAATGATTTCCTTGCGGTGAGCAACGAACAGCACTGTTTTGTTTTTACTGGTGGCGCGTCGAATCATGTCACAAGCGATTATCGTTTTTCCTGCCCCCGTTGCCGCTTGTAACAAAACATTTTTATGACCGCCTGCAATTGCTGTTTTTAAATTCTCGATTGCGCCGTTTTGGTAAGGTCGTAGGTTAATCATTTTCATCTTCAAATTTCTGATTTTTACCCGTTGGCAAAACTTCAATTTCTTATCTGATTTTTTAGGGTTTTTTGGTTGGGACATAGCGGGACACTCTCTAAAGAGAGTGTGTAACGTATGTAACGCTAAAAGCTCAAATTTAACCGTGAGTACAATCGTTACGTTTGTAACGCTTTGTACCGTTTGTAACGTTATGAATCGAAGTCGATTACAGCATCTTTTTTGGTTTCAATTCTCCAAATGTAATCACCAAAACAGCCGATTTTTTGGAAATATCTAAATCCTTACGAACTCGATAAAAAGCTAATCTAAGCGCGTTTTGCTTTTTTTCAGGCTCGCTATCAACCGTAATCGACTGATAAGCCAACATGCGCCACTGCTCAATCGTGACGACCTTTGTAGGAATGTTTTGAGGTGAATCTTTGAACAAATCGATAATGATTTGAGGCGGTGTAATGCCGTACTGCTCGATAACCTTATCAAGGCAACGTAAGGCAATTAGCGCGTTATTTGAAAGCGGCTTAACCTTTGGCTTTGCGACAAATTCGGTCAATTCTAAAACCACACTTTCAGCAATCGGTGTGAACTTAAACGCCATCGGCATAGGTGGCTCAAAGTTCTTCATCTTGGTGTTGGTCATGGTGACAATTTCATCGGCAGATTTGATGACTTCAAATTCAACATCCATTGCTGCACGAATCGAACTTGAACCGCGTGAACGTCCGCTTGTTGAATCGTTGCCGCTGTGATGCACTGGAATAACTGCCACGCCGATTGAACGCAAATACAGGTCAATGTTTTGTAAAAACATCGCAATATCTCTTGCGCTGTTTTCGTCGCCTTTGCCTAAGTTTCTGTGAAAGGTATCAACAAACACTACGCCAATGTTACCGATTGCCTTGATGGTGTTTTGAATCGCTATGGCACTGCTTTCTTCAATAAATGCCGCAGGAACTGTCGTGATATGAATATGCAGCAATTCCGCGCAACCTTTCTCAATGTGAATTGCTCTAAGCCGTTTTTGCAATCCACTGTGACCTTCACCGCAAACATAAAGCACGCCCGTTTTGCGCGTAGCTCGTCCGTGATACGGTATGCCAGCGGCAATGCAATAAGCCAAATCAAGCACAAAAAAGCTCTTTCCACTGCCGCTTGTGCCAAATATCAATCCTAAGTCTGATTGCTCAATCAAGCCTTCAACAAGCCAATTTGCAACGTATTCGCGTTGCATCATGTCCGCAAGTGAAATTGTTGGAATGGTGGGCAGTTGTGGCGCGTTATTGAAGTTATCAATAGGCTGCGAAAAGTTATCAACAGGAACGGCTTGAAATTCGCCCGCTTCAATCTCAATGCCTTTGTGCAATGTGCCAGTTTCACGGGTTAGGAATTCAGCCCTAAGTTCAGCGGTTGCTAATGAAAAGCAAGCAGGTTTCGCGTGCAACGTCTAATTCGGTGTAAGTTTTCATAATTTTTTATTCCTTGCAGGGCGCAAAGATTCATCAAATCACGTTATAATTACCGCGAACCAAACGCAGCAAAAAACATAAAAAGATTTCAATAAGAGCCCTGCATTATTTAGTTAATGTGGGGTTTTTTATTACGCTGTGAAATTGCGAATTACAGATAAATGCCTGTAATAAAGATCTATCGTGCTTTGTTCTGCTGTCTCGAAAGGAATAATTTTTGGCAACAGGACTTCAAAGCATTCTGTGACAACATGGACAGAAAACAAAAACGCTTGATAGTCGATTTTGGCTTGAGTTGGTGCGGCTTTGCGCTTGAATTGAATGATGTTTGATTTCATGCGGTGATACCATTGCTAAGAATTGAGTAACCGCCACAAATACTTTCCACAGTATTGGCGACGGAGTTGCAAGGGGTGGAAATGCCGCGCAATGGTGCGACCAGTCTTAGAGACTGCCCAAGCAACCCCATCATGATATGAAGTCCAGCATGCTGGAAAAATGATAGGCATAAAAAAACCGCTTTAATTTGCGGCGTTCTATCGCCATTACTAAACGGGTTTCCACGCCCGCGACTGCTTTTGCAGTATGGCGTCATTTTCGCTGGTGTGTGGGGGTGTGTCAATGTGATTTTGAAACCAGTTAGGTTACAATCCAGCCCATGATTAAAAGTTTCACACACAAAGGCTTGGAAAAGTTCTATACGACAGGCAATCAGGCTGGCATTCAAGCGATTCATGCTAAAAAATTGCGCCTGATTTTGGCGATGCTCAACGATGCTCAAAGTCTTGATGACATCAATGCCCCCGCGTTGCGTTTGCATCCGTTGAAAGGACAAAAAGCCGAATTGTGGGTGGTCACTGTTCAAGCAAATTGGCGTGTGAGCTTTCGATTTGAGAATGGCGATGTTTATGTCGTCGATTACTTGGATTACCACTAAGGCAAAGCGATGAAACAATTTAACCCCCCGCATCCGGGTGAAATGTTGCAAGAATTGTGGCTTGAACCGCTTGGTTTGAGCATCACACAAGCCGCGAAAGATTTGAACGTGTCGCGCAAATGTTTGAGTGAATTGGTTAATGGCAAAACGAGCGTATCGGCTGAAATGGCATTGCGCCTCGAAATGGTATTCGGCAAAAGTGCCAAATCTTGGTTGAGCGCACAAGCCGCTTATGATTTGTGGCAATTGGAAACTAAGCGCGAACAGTTCGGCATTACGATTACCCCGTCGCGCCATGAACTCGATACCACACATAGTTACGCTTAGATTCATTTCTGTTTTGATTGCTGTAACAGGTTTCAAAGTCATCATTTCGCGCCACCTTCGATTAGTTTCAAATGCGGATGTTTAGCGCGATATTCCGTCACGAACTTATCTAACATTTTTTTGCGATCGTTTTGATTCGGGTAATGATGAATCAACAAAGCATTGTGTCCGCGAATAGCCGCGAGTAATTTCACGTCATAGGCATCTAACGTCGATTCATCTAACTTTTCCCATTTGCCCGTTAAAGCACGATTGCAAAATAAATGCTCATTCGTGTAGTGGCGCGGTTCTGTCGTTTTGCCTGCTAAATCACGGATAAACTTCAATGCGTCGGTCATCGGTTTAGCAGAATCGCGTTTATGTTCGACTGTCTTTACTCGATTGGGTTCTGATTGAATGCGTTGTAATTCAGTCACCACCTTGCGAAATTCTTTAATCAACGTGAGTTTGAATTTGCGAACTATCGGCGTATTTTCAAACAGCGTCATCAAGTAAGCCGCTTGGTCTTCGTTGAGTTCGGCGTAAGTGGCGCTTTTTCCCCGTGACTTCTGTTTGTGAAAAACACAAGTTACCAACTCTTTAAAATCGTCTAGGTATTTTCTAATCAATCGAATGACATGATTGGCGTGGTCAAGCCCGCACTGTTCTGCAATCACCAGCGAAGTGGTTAAAGGTTTGCCCTGTGCAATGTGAACGATGTTGTTTTGGTTTGTTAAACTCATGCTTATACCCCTGCCGCGTTGCTTAAACTATCAACCAAATCGTCAATGTCTTTAACGCGCCATGCGGTGGTTCTAACGTCTAATTTAACTGGTTTAGGGTATTTGCCCGATTTAACACCGTTGTGCCACGATGTACGACTGACGGGAATAATTGCGGGGATTGGTGGGTTAGCTTTGGGATTGCCGATAATGTGCCAAATTCTGTAAAAACCTTCTTTTGCCATGCTTGTGTATCCTTGTACGTTGTTGAGCATGGTTAGTCATTATTCACATTTTTTTACAAGTATCATCAAATTTTATTGTATTTATTCTATAGTGCTACATGGTATTACATGGAACATGGCAGTGATTTTAAAGCCGCAATTGTTGCGGATTGAATTTTTAACGTACTGAATTTGTTGAATTTTATTTAAAAACGAAAACCACTGACACATTAAAAGGGTTATGGCTATTTAATTTTTTAAGCTAGAAAGCGCAAGAAAGGGCTGTAGCAGATTTTATTTTTAGCAGGTATGACAAAACTTTGTCACAAAAAGGATTATGAAGCGTTGCCATTACGAAAAAATAACCAGAAATGGGGTAATGACTCCCACTTGTCGCCCCGTCGGGCTATCTGGTTAAAACTGGGGTTAATTGGGTTAAATCATGTTTAGAACTTTCAGCAAAAGCGCGACAATCAAGCCGATTTGCAAGAAACCTAAACGCATCAAATCAGATTTTGATTTTTCAATTTCACGCATTAAGTCAGCTCTAACAATTTCAATGTCTTTGCGTACCATTTCAATTTTTAATTCCAACTCTTTAATGTCTCGCTTAGTCGCAACATCATCCAGTTTATGGTCATGCTCGATTTGCTCGCGTGTGATTTCAGCAAACTTTGCGATTGCGTCAATTTGTGCTTTCGCCTGTTGTTCAGGAACACCTGCATCTTTAAGCGAGGTTATCAGTGCGTAAGTGTCTATCGTGATTGCGGTCATGTTGGTTAATCCTGCTGGTTAATTTTCAAATTGCGTTATTTTTGTAATTTCCAAATTCTGCACTAAGCCGCTTTCTCAAAAGGCACAACCACACCAACACGTTTTAAGTTATCGAGGTAATTTGCCCATGACTGCATCATTTTTCGGCGTTCTTCTAAATGCGCGGTTCTGTTGTAGGCTCGACCGTTTGGGTCTCTAACAGCGTGTGCTAATTGATGCTCAATAAAATCAGGTCGAAAGCCTAACACTTCATCAAGTAACGTTCGCGCTGTTGCTCTAAATCCGTGCATAGATACTTCGTCTTTGCTAAATCCCATTCGACGTAATGCCGCCAATAATGCAACGTCTGACATACAACGCGATCCGTCGGGCGTTCTTTCACTGGGGAAGACGAAACGACCATGACCTGTAAGTGGTTGTAAATTTTCGAGGGCTTTTATAACTTGGTTTGATAATGGCACGATGTGTTGAACGTTGGTTTTAGTCACTAAATACCGCCATTCTTTTGCCTTAAAATCGAGGTGTTCCCATTCCATGCCGCGCAATTCACTAGGTCGAACAAACACCAGTGGCGCGATTTGTAGAGCCGTTTTAACAACCTTAGAGCCTGTATAACCATCAATTGCCCTCAATAATCCGCCCAATTCTTTTGGGTTCGTGATTGCTGAAAAGTGACCAGTATTCACAGTTCGTAATGAACCGCGTAGAAACTGCGATATGTCAACCTCAATGCGCCCTGTAGCGATTGCATAACGTGTAACTTGTCCGAAAATATGTAAGGTTCGACGCGCTGATTCAATCGCGCCACGTTCTTCAATTTTTCGCAGGGTGGCTAATAATTCGGGGGCTTTTATGTCTGCTATCGGCTTGCTACCAAGAGACGGCAATAAATCCCGTTCAATCATTCCTAAGGTTCGCTTTTGGTGACTTTCTGATTTATCCGCCATATTGCGCTCGTACCATTCCCGCGCCACCACCTCAAAACTATTTGCCGCATTATCGGCTTTGGCTAATTTAATCGCCTTTTTGTTTTCACATGGTTCGATACCGTCGGAAATTTGCTGTTTTGCTTCGTCCCGTTTTTCGCGAGCTTGTTTCAAACTCGTTTCAGGATAAACGCCTAAAGCTAAGGTTTTGCGTTTTCCTTCAAATCGGTAATCCATACGAAAGTATTTTGAGCCGTTGGGATTGATTAGCAGAAACATACCTTTCTCGTCTGCGAGTTTATAAGGCTTTTCTTTGGCTTTAGCGTTCTTAATGGCGGTATCTGTTAGCGGCATGACGGTATCAACTTTTTAAGTTTTAGATATACCGTAAAATATACCGCCTAAAATGTCGGTATGTAAATGTATTTTATTGAACACTATTGAACAATAAAAAGGTGGTAGGATTTGATTTTACTGGTGTTTGTGAACGTCTTTGAACGCTGTTGAACTGATAATTGGCGGAGAGTGAGGGATTCGAACCCTCGGTACGTTGCCGTACACACACTTTCCAGGCGTGCGCTTTCGACCACTCAGCCAACTCTCCAATTATTTGATTACTGCTCGAAAGGGCGCAAAGAATAAGCGACTTCACGCCATGTTGCAAGGCTCAAGCCGCGATTTCTTCTAATTCTTCCCACCGCACATAGCTTTTTACTAATTCATCATCTAAATTTTTCAATTCTGTTAATGCGAGATTGATGGCAGATTGTTCTTGTTTATAAAAACTTGGCTCATTTACTTTTGCGGTCAGTTCAATTTGTTTTGCTTCTAGCTCTTCAATCAACGAGGGCAATTTGTCGAATTCCTGTTGCTCTTTAAAAGATAATTTTTTCTTTTTCGGAGCAGTTGAAAGCGGCGTGATTTTTTCTTTTGTAGGTTTTGGTGTTTCAACTTTTTTATTAGCGGTTTCCTGACTTTTCCGTTGATTTTCATACGCTAACCAATCGCTATAACCACCGACAAATTCATCCACTTTGCCGCTACCGTCTAACACAAAAACATTCGTGACAACGTTATCTAAAAACGCGCGGTCATGACTAACTAATAATAATGTGCCGTCGAACTCAACTAATTTTGCTTCGAGTAATTCGAGTGTTTCTAAATCTAAATCGTTCGTCGGTTCGTCCATCACGATTAAATTTGCGGGTTTGGTAAATAATCGCGCGAGTAACAACCGATTTTTCTCACCACCCGACAAACTTTTTACAGGTGAACGAGCGCGAGCAGGCGCAAATAAGAAATCTCCCAAATACGAAATAACGTGCCGTTTATTTCCGCCAATTTCGACAAAATCATTGCCGTGAGCAATCGTGTCTTGCACGCTCATGTCAGGGTCTAATTGGTCGCGCAATTGGTCAAAATACGCAATTTCGAGTTTTGTTCCTTGTTCAATTGTGCCGCTGGTTGGCTTAAGTTGTTGAAGTAATAATTTTAATAACGTAGATTTCCCCGCACCATTCGCGCCGATTAAACCAATTTTGTCGCCGCGTTGAATGAGCGTTGAAAAATTTTTGATGATGGTTTTATCGCTATATTGAAAACTGATATTATTGACTTCAATGACTTTTTTGCCTGATTTTTCGGCAGTTTCTAAACTAAGTTTTGATGTGCCTTGTACATTTCGACGTTCTGAGCGTTCTGCTCTCAAACGTTCTAACGCTCTAACACGTCCTTCGTTTCGGGTTCGACGCGCTTTGATGCCTTGACGAATCCAAACTTCTTCATCAGCGAGTTTTTTATCAAATTCTGCATTTTGATTCACTTCATCTTCTAACGCGGCGGCTTTGCGTGTTAAGTAGTCGTCATACGTTCCTTGCCACGAAACTAAATTCCCTCGGTCTAAATCTACAATTCGCGTTGCCAATTTCTGCAAAAACGCGCGGTCATGCGTGACAAATAACACCGCGCCTTGAAACGCTAAAACTTGTTCTTCGAGCCATGCGATGCTTTCAAAATCGAGATGGTTTGTCGGTTCATCTAGTAACAACACTTCGGGTTCAATCACCAGCGCACGCGCCAAATCTACGCGCCGTTTCCAACCGCCTGATAAACCGTTCACTTTTAATTCGGGCGGTAAATTTAATTTGCTCAACGTCGTTTCGACGCGCTGTTGAAATGCCCAGCCGTTTCGTGCTTCGAGTTCATGTTGCAGTTTGCCTAATTCGTTTAAGGCGTTTTCGTCTTCATAATCCATCGTGAGCGATAAATCGTGATAACGGGCGATGATTTCACCTAAATCACCCAAGCCACTAGCAACGGCATCGTAAATGGTTGCGTCCTCAGGTAATTGCGGATTTTGTGCGAGCCATGACAAACGCAATTCAGGCTCTCGCCAAACATCACCCTCATCAGCAAGAATGTCGCCTGCAATAATTTTCATTAACGTCGATTTGCCTTCGCCATTTCGTCCGAGTAAGCCAACGCGCTCACCTGCATCGAGTTGAAAATCTGCATTTTTAAGCAAAGCGTGTGTGCCGAAAGCAATGGAAACATTTGATAAACGAATTAAAGGCATAAGTGATTTTTAATAAATGAAAAGAAAATAGACGTTGAATTTTAAGCGGTTTCAGCAAGATAGTTTTCAATATCTTCTTTCGAGAAACCAATTTTTTTCGCAACACGGTCAGCGTGACTAACACGAGAAATGCCATCAATCAGTTTATGGGTTGGTTTATCGCCTGCAAATTCAACTTGCTTTGCCGTGCCTTGATGTTGACGCAACATTTCATCAACAAGTTGATGATTATGTGTAATTAAAATGGTGCTGTTTCCTTTGCGATAAAAACCATTTAATACGGTGGCAGAAGATTCCATTTTTTCCTCGAACGTCGTGCCTTCCGACAATTCGTCGAGAATGACTAAACTTTTCGCGCTACTCGCTAAAAAAATCTCTTTTGTGCGTTTGAGTTCTGCGCCAAAACGTCCTTCGCCATCGTTCAAACGGCTAATTTCAGGAGCTTGATAAAAAATGCGGTCTGCAATACTTAACGTGGCTGAATGCGCTGGTACAAAACAGCCAATTTGTGCCAGCAGTTGAATTTGGGTCACTGTTTTGCAAAATGCCGTTTTGCCACCACTATTAGGACCAGTGACAAGCAATAATTTTTCATGGTCAAGCGTTAAATCATTACTGACATAATCAGGATTTTGTTTGCCTAGAATTGGATTGATAGCATCGCACAACACGATTCGATGTTGCTCACTTTCAACTAATGTAGGCAAAATCATGTTGCGTCCGAAATGTTCTTTTAATTTCAAAAATGACAGCAATTCGTCTAATTGTCCAAGTGCATCTAAAGTTTCTGCCACTTCGGGAGAATTTTTAAATTCTTCGCGTAACGGAAGAATGAAATTATCACGATCAAAACCGCCAACGATAGGTAAATAAATCAGTAATAACGGTGAAGCTAAAATAAATTGCATCACAACCGATGGTAATAACAAAAATATAGAAACAGCAATCGCTAATAATCCCGATAAAATCATTGGTTTAAAGAGTGTTGGATAAAAAACGATGGCTGGTTTCCACCATGATTTACGACGTTCTTGTTTTGATTGCAATGTGGTTTCAGTTAAATACACGCCGCCAGTCATCAAAGCGTAAGCGCGTGAACCTGCAAAGGCTTTAATTTGCTCAAATAATTCGTGTAAATATGCACTTTCAGGAATAGGGGCGCGTTGAATTTGCTCCACTAATTCTACTAACAAACGCATCCCGCGCCGATATTGCACATAACCATAACCTTCAATTTCACGTTCTGTTTTAGCCGTGCCAAACATGGGTAAAAACTGCCCAAATAACAAACGATAAAAATGCTTTTCGTGATTTGCGGCATGGTTGACTAATTGTTCAAGCGCGTTCTTAAGTTCAGAATTATTTTGTAATTCTTCGATAGCACGTTGTTTTGCTTCAATATCTGCAAGTTTATTTAACGGTTGCACTAGCGAGCGAAATAAAACGGCTTGACCAATTTCTGTTTCAGCGTGATTGATTGCGTTAAATAATTGATTGATTTCTAGTGCATCAAAACCGCCTGCATCTAGCACGCCTTCACCCGTTGGTAAGGGTTGTGTGATTTTACTATCAATCCAATTCAAATTTTTCCAGATCGTTAAAAGATAATTTTTCATAGCCAATTCCTAAAAATGTAGCGAAATAAAGTTAGGCATGTTTGCTTAAATGTGACGAATGATAAAGCGACTCTTTAAAAATGCTAGTTTATTTTCTGTTAAGTAAGCTGTTTAAATGCGTTATTGATAATGTTTCAAACTAGCGTTAATAGGTATCAATGGGGTAGAATTAACCCGATTATTTGTAATAATTATTTGGTAAATGGAGCAAAGCGCGGTGCGTTGTATCGCTTTGAATTACCGATGGATATACGATAAAGTTTTTAAACTACTAGAGGAGTTTGCTCCGTGAAAAAAACAAAGCAACTGTCCGCTGGTGTTACGTTGTCAGCCCTTGGGTTAGAAAGCGCACACGCGGATTACGCACTTAATTTAATGCAAGGGGTCACAAAAGTCAGTAATGACATTTACGACCTGCACATGCTCATTTTATGGATATGTGTATTTATTGGTATCGCAGTTTTTGGGACGATGTTTTATTCGATTTACCATCATCGTAAATCAAAAGGTCACAAAGCCGCGAATTTTCATGAAAACACAACGGTTGAGATTGTTTGGACAATCATTCCAACTTTGATTTTGATTGGCATGGCAATTCCTGCTACCAAAGCCATGATGGAACTTGATGATGTGCAAAAATCTGATATGTCCATTAAAGTAACTGGTAAACAATGGTATTGGGAATATGAATATCTCGACAATGGTGTTCATTTCGAAAGTCATTTAGATGCGGCAAGTGAAAAAGCACATCGTGATGGCTCTGACCCAAGCCGAATTCCACATTACTTGCTCAATGTTGACAACCCATTGGTTGTTCCTGTTGGCAAAAAAATTCGTTTCGTTTTCACAGCCGCTGATGTTATCCATTCATGGTGGGTGCCTGATTTAGGTTGGAAAAAAGACGCAAATCCAGGTTTTATTAACGAAGCATGGACACAAGTGGATAAACCAGGCGTTTATCGTGGTCAATGTACTGAACTTTGCGGACGCGATCATGGCTTTATGCCGATTGTGGTGATTGCAATGGAACAAGGTGATTATGATAAATGGGTTCAAATCACATTGGTCAAACAAAACGAAAAACCTGATTTAAGCGATCAATCGCGTGAACAGTTAATGGCAAATGGTGAAGCGGTTTATTTGAAAAACTGCGTGGCGTGTCATCAAATTGATGGTAAAGGGGCTGAAGGCGCATATCCTGCATTGCGTGGCAGTGCAAAAGTCACAGGTTCTGTTGATCCATTGATTGGTTTCATTCAAGCAGGAACAAGCAGAATGCCTGCTTTTGCTAAATTGAAAGACAACGAATTAGCGGCACTCATTACTTACATCAGAAATTCGCCTGACATCGGCAATAAAGTGGGTGATGAACTTCAGCCTAAAACAATCACGCCTGTTTATGACGATGATTGATAACTGCTTGTCATCTTCACTCTTTTTTAATTGTTAATGAGGTATAAAGTATGTCTGCTGTCACAGCTGAACACGCGCACGATGATCATCACGATGATCACGCGCATGGTCCTGAAAAGGGCTGGTTGCGTTGGATAATTACCACCAACCATAAAGATATTGGTACGTTATATTTGTTATTTGCGCTGGCGATGTTCTTCGTTGGTGGCGCGATGGCAATGGTGATTCGTGCTGAATTGTTTGAACCAGGAATGCAATTTGTTAATCCGCAATTCTTTAACTCGATGACCACCATGCACGCACTCGTCATGGTATTCGGGGCGGTTATGCCTGCTTTCGTAGGTCTTGCGAACTGGATGATTCCCATGATGATTGGTGCGCCTGATATGGCATTGCCACGCATGAACAACATGAGTTTTTGGATGCTTGTTGCAGGTGTGTTATTACTTGCTTCGACATTATTCATGGAAGGCGGCGCACCTGCGGGCGGTTGGACTTTATATCCACCACTCGTTTTACAAACTGGCAAAGCGTTACCGTTTGCGATTTTCTCTGTGCATTTGCTCGGTATTTCTTCAATCATGGGCGCAATTAACATTATTGCGACCATTTTGAATATGCGTGCGCCTGCCATGACTTTGATGAAAATGCCTTTGTTCGTTTGGACTTGGCTCATCACAGGTTTCTTATTGATTGCGATTATGCCTGTATTTGCAGGTGCAGTAACCATGTTGCTTACTGATAAATTCTTCCACACCAGCTTCTTTGATGCGGCAGGCGGTGGTGACCCAGTTCTTTATCAACACATTTTCTGGTTCTTCGGACACCCAGAAGTTTATGTGATGATTTTGCCAACTTTCGGTGTCGCTTCAACTATTATTCCAGTATTTGCGCGTAAGCCTTTATTTGGTTACAGCTCAATGGTTTATGCAACTGCGGCGATTGCGTTCTTGTCATTTATCGTTTGGGCGCACCACATGTTCACCGTTGGCTTGCCAATTGCTGGCGAGTTGTACTTCATGTACGCAACGATGCTAATTGCGATTCCAACAGGGGTAAAAGTTTTCAACTGGACTGCAACGATGTGGAAAGGTGCGATGACTTTTGAAACACCAATGTTGTTTTCAATTGCGTTTGTGGTGCTTTTTACCTTAGGCGGTTTCACAGGTTTGATGATGTCGGTTGCCCCCGTTGACTTCCAATATCACGATACTTATTTCATCGTCGCTCACTTCCATTACACCCTAGTTCCTGCGTCAATTTTCATTTTGATGGCGGCAGGTTACTACTGGTTGCCTAAATGGACGGGTCACATGTACAACGAAAAAATTGGACAATTGCATTTCTGGTTGTCTGCGATTTCGGTCAATATCTTGTTCTTCCCACAGCATTTCTTGGGACTTGCAGGTATGCCACGTCGTATTCCTGATTACGCGATTCAATTTGCAGATTGGAACATGATTTCAAGTATTGGTGGTTTCATCTTTGGTTTAAGCCAATTGTTGTTCCTTTGGATTGTGATTGACACAATTAAAGGCGGCACTGGCGAAAAAGTCAGTGATGAAGTTTGGGAAGACGCGCATAAGCACGGTTTAGAATGGACATTGCCATCACCTGTGCCTTATCACACTTTCACAACACCACCTACCGTGATTCCTTGTGATCACGACTAAGGTTGAGTGCGAGGACGTGAGCAATCACGTTCTCGCGTGAATTGAACAAGGTTTGAGTCGGTTATGACAATAAAACAAAAAAATATCTTAACAGCCGTCATCTTGATTGCATTTTCAACGGCGGTTTATGTTGCGGCAGTGATGCAAGCGTTATCACGATGAATGACGACGTTAAAGTAAAAAACAAAAAATTGGTACGCAATTTAGCGATTATCGCGGTTGCGATGTTTGGTTTTGGTTATGCGTTAGTGCCACTTTATGATGTGCTTTGCGAGTGGAAATGGATTGAGCGTGACCGTCCTGATGCGATTAAAGCGATTCCTGAAACGGCTTATCAAGTCGATGAAAATCGCACCATTAACGTAGAATTTATGACTTCGCTGAATGAAAATACGCCGATGGTTTTTAGTTCTGAAATGGCGCAAATTGCGGTTCATCCAGGTCAATATCACACGGTGAATTTTTATGCGGAAAATAAGACTGATAAACCAATGATTGCGCGTGCAATCCCGAGTTTTTCACCTGCTTTAACCAGCACTTATTTTGAAAAAGTCGAATGTTTTTGTTTTTCTGAACAAACTTTTGCACCGTATGAAAAGAAAACGATGCCGATGCGCTTTGTTATCAATCCTGCATTGCCGCCTGAATACCAAACGATTACGTTGTCGTACACATTTTTTGATAACACTTTAGCTGCAACAAAAAAATAACAAGGGGAAGTTTATGTCAACAAGTAATACAACTTATTACATTCCGCACAAAGCGACGTGGCCAGTCATGGCAACGGCTGGTCTGATGACGATGCTAGCGGGATTTGCAAACTATTTGAACGGCTCATCAATTGGCTCAACGCTGATGGTTTTGGGTTTAACTATTTTTATCGTGATGCTGGCAGGTTGGTTCACTTTGCAATCAACTGAAAGTGAATCGGGCATGTACAATCATGGCGTAGGTATTTCTTACCGTATGGGCATGATGTGGTTCATTTTTTCTGAAGTGATGTTCTTTGCGGTATTTTTTGGCGCGTTGTGGTACACCCGCAATTTATCAGTGCCTTGGCTCGGTGGTGAAGGCGCGAAAGCGGTTACTAACGAATTATTGTGGTCAAACTTTAAAGCGGTATGGCCAACAAATGGACCAGGTAATGTCGGCGGACATTTCGAACCAATGGGCGCATTTGGCTTACCACTTTTGAACACATTATTGCTTTTAACTAGTGGCGTGACTTGTACTTGGGCGCATCACGGTTTGATTGCAAAAAATCGCAAACAATTGATTCAAGGTTTGATTGCAACCGTAGCGTTAGGTTTTACCTTCGTACTTTGTCAAGCGATTGAATATCACGAAGCCTACACCGAAATGGGTTTAACTTTAGGTTCGGGTATTTACGGTTCAACCTTTTTCATGCTCACAGGTTTTCACGGTTTCCACGTTTGCGTGGGCGCGATTATTTTAAGTGTGGTTTTATTCCGTAGCGCGAAAGGTCACTTTTCACCAGAAAATCACTTCGCATTTGAAGCTGCGGCGTGGTACTGGCATTTTGTTGACGTGGTATGGCTCGGTTTATTCATTTTCGTTTATTTAATGTAAACCGACATGATCTGCAAAAAAGCGTGGTCACTCGACCGCGCTTTTTTTTTGAAAGGAGAAATTATGAAAAAAACATTTTGGTTAATTGCTTTTTTATTTGGACTAAACACGTCAGCGATTGCTGATGATGCGCCTGTCAAACAATTAAAAGCCTTTTTAGCATCGGCAAAATCGATTACCGCCAATTTTAAACAAACTTTAATTAACGAAGCAGGCGATCCATTTCAAACCAGTTATGGACAATTTTATTTGCAACGCCCAGGAAAATTTCGTTGGGATTACACAAAGCCGTTCAAACAGCAAATTGTTTCAACATCGGGAAAAGTCACTTTTTATGATGTGGATTTAGAACAAGTGACTGTGAAAAAGTTAGATGAATCGGTTGGTTCAACACCTGCACTTTTGCTCAGTGGTGATGTGCCACTTGAAGACAATTACAATATTGAACAGCAAGGCAGTGAAGGTTCGATGATTTGGGTTAAATTGGTGCCAAAAGCGCAAGATAGTACGTTCAAATATGTGTTAATTGGTTTGGAAAAAGGTGTATTAAGTGGCATGCAACTAAATGATAATTTTGGGCAATTGACGCGAATTTATTTTTCCAATTTAAAATTAAACCAGTTCATTGACACAAATTTATTTGAATTTCACGCTCCTGAAGGGGTTGATGTGTTTTCAGAATAAAAAATGTTTGTTGTAATGTTGTTTTTTTTAAACAAGATGTCATTTTTTTCAGTTAATTCTTTTACTGATTGATAAATAAAGGATTTTTATCTAAAAAAAAATAACGTCAACACTTGTAAGGAAACCGTTTTGCTGGTATTATCGCCCCCGTGAAATAAGTTTTGTTGTATAAAAACAAATTAAACCTTAAACCCATTGCGATTTATTTAGAGGACAAAAACATGAAAAAAACAAAATTAGCTTTAGGTGCAACAGCGTTACTTGCATTTGCAGCGGCTACAATGGCTCCTGAAGCAGCTGCACATGCAGCAAAAAAAGCACATAAACATGCTAAAAAAGCAAAATATGAAACTGTTGAAACACATACCTCTTCATTCTCACACTCTTCAAGCAATAATGCGAAAGTCGATGCTTTAGAATCACAATTGCAAGCGATGCAAGCTGAAATTCGTAGCTTGAGAGCGGCGCAAGGTCGTCCAGTTGTTGATCCAGACACTGCAAAAGTTCAAGAATTGGATGCTTGGATGAATTCTGTTAAAGCTGAAGGTCATTCTTCAAAAGGCAGCAAAGACAACATGGTATTCTTCCGTGGTGGTTATGGACATAACAACGATAATCGTGGTGGCACATTAGATCCAACTGACGCAAATGGATTTAACCTCGCAGGTGCTGGGCAAGTATTTGAAGGTGCAATTGGTGATCGTGATGCTTGGTACTTTGGCGCGGGTTTTGACTGGAACATCAACGATAACTTGTTTGGCATGATGAACGGCACAGAAGTCGCAGCTGAGTTGATGTTTGATTACAAACAATTAGGTGAAAGAAAACAAAATGGATTGAATGCCTTAACAACTACCGTTGTGACTGACGGAGTTTATACAGGTGCTTTAAATAGAGACTCTGCAACAGTCAACGCATTGACATTAGCGGCTTCACCAAAAATTAAATTCTTAAAAGGTAGCAACTTCCGTCCTTGGTTGATTCCAGCAGGTTTTGAATTAACTGTTATCAGCCCACCATCTGATGCAATTACTGTATTAAATCCAGGTATGATGTTCGGCGCGGGTGCTGACTACAAAATTTGGAAAGACATCTACGCAGGTGCTGACGTTCGTTACCATCACTCATTTGATACACTTGACGGCGTGAACACTGACGGTGTCACAGCAGGTGGTTATTTAGGTTTAGGTTTCTAATTTGTTATCTTAAACAAATTGCAACGCAAAAAAGGAGCGTAATAGCTCCTTTTTTTGTAAGTAAAATTTCAAGCGAGAACGGCAAATTTTGAAAATAAAACAGCTTGGCATCCAATGCTACGAAAACGTGTGGCACCAAATGCAACAATTTACGCAATCTCGTACGCCACAAACTGAAGACGAAATTTGGCTGACTGAACATTTTCCCGTTTTTACGCTCGGTTTAAATGGACAACGTGAACATTTATTAAACGTCGGCGACATTCCCGTTGTGCAAACCGATAGAGGTGGACAAGTCACTTATCATGCACAAGGGCAGGCAATTATTTATATTTTGCTCGATTTGAAACGCTTAAACTTAAGCAGTCAGCAAATCGTTTCTTTTCTTGAAAACGCAATGATTCAAACGCTCGCAGATTTACAAATTATTGCGTGTGCAAAAGCCGATGCGCGAGGCGTTTATGTTGAAAATAAAAAAATCGGTTCAATTGGTTTGCGAATCAAAAAAAATGGCTGTTATCATGGACTGAGTTTAAATAACGACATGGACTTAACGCCTTTTAAATTTATCAATCCGTGTGGTTATGCGAATTTAGAAATGACTCAACTAGCTGATTTTGATGTCAAAATAGAAACATCAATACTAGCTGAAAAAATCGCTTTTAACCTTATCAAAGAATTGCAATGAGTAATTATCAAGCACCTTCAAGAACTACACCACAAACGCATCAACGCAGTGGTGAAAAATTAGCACGAATTCCCATCAAAGTGGAACCTAAAGCGCAAACGCTTCGCAAACCTGAATGGATAAAAATTAAATTACCATCAGGACAAGAAACTTTGCAAATCAAACAGTTATTGCGTGAAAGTAAATTGCATACGGTGTGTGAGGAAGCAGCGTGTCCGAATTTAGCTGAATGTTTCAAACACGGCACTGCTACTTTTATGATTATGGGGGATTTATGTACCCGTCGTTGTCCATTTTGTGATGTCGCACATGGAAAACCGTTACCATTAGATAGTAACGAGCCGCATCAACTTGCCGAAGCGGTGCAAAAAATGGCGTTGAAATATGTCGTCATTACGTCCGTAAATCGTGATGATTTGCGGGACGGTGGAGCAGGGCATTTTGCCGATTGTATTCAAGAAATTCGCGTGCAAATGCCAGAAACGAAAATTGAAATTTTAGTACCTGATTTTCGTGGTCGCGTTGAAAAAGCCGTTGAAATTTTAGCTGAACAGCCTTGTGACGTGTTTAATCATAATTTAGAAACTGTGCCGCGTTTATACGCAAAAGCTAGACCTGGTGCGGATTATGAAGGTTCTTTGAATTTATTTGAGCAATTTCACAAAGCCAAACCAGAAATTCCCACCAAATCAGGTTTAATGCTAGGCATTGGTGAAACGCCAAAAGAAGTGGAACAAGTGTTGCGAGATTTGCTCGCAGTAGGTTGTTCGATGCTCACGTTAGGGCAGTATTTACAGCCAAGCAAAGCGCATTTGCCTGTTGAAGAATATATTACGCCCACGCAATTTGAAGAATATGCACAATTGGCAAAAAAATTGGGGTTTAAACAGGTGGCGAGTGCGCCATTAGTACGCTCGTCTTATCATGCGGATTTACAGGCAAAATCGATAATTTAAATAGTAGGGGCGGATTCTAAACCCGCCCTACAAAATTAAATTTCTTCCATCGCGCATTTCAACGGATGATTATTGTCGAGTGCGTAAGAATTGACGATATAAACTTTGGTTTCGGCAACGTCTTTTGAATAAGTGCCGCAAATCCCCATGCCACGAGTATGAACTTGCAACATCACCACAGTAGCTTGCTCTTCAGACATGCCAAAAAATTGCATCAACACATCTACAACAAAATCCATTGGTGTGAAATCGTCGTTAAGTAAAACAACACGATAAAGCGACGGTTTTTTGAGTTTTGGTTGCGCGTTTAAAAGAGCTAAATCGTCTTCAAAGTCGTTGTGAAAAAAAGGATGAAAATCTGACATAACGGTTTATTAAATTTGAGAAAAACAACAAAATCAGTCCTGAACTTTGAAACAATGCACCCACGCGCTAGCTTCATCGTTCCATTCCATACCGCCGTGCATTCGCAAAATCAAATCACGATACATTTCCAAATTAGGATAACCTTCTGCTTGTGCGTCGGCATCGGTCATATCTCCTAATTTTTGTTGATATAAATCTGTGACGATAAAAGTTTTGCCTTCAAGTTCAAAGGTTTCGTTTGGATAAGCATAAACACCATTCCGACGCTGCTGCGTTTTGCGACCTGCGAGCGTTGCGGCAACTAATTTTTCATGTGTGACTAAACGATCAATTGAACAAGTTTTTTCAGGGTAATCCATCAGCTTTTAGCTCCTAAAGTAGTAAAAGAAAGTGTGTCATTGTGACGCAAAACGGCTTGAAACAAAAGTAGTCTCACGCGCGTGAGTGTAAATGTTCCCACGAAGCAGGGTCTTCAATGGGTTCGAGATGCGTATCAATATCAATATGTTCAAAAATTGCATTGAGTTTTTGCTCAATTTCTTCGACTAAATCATGTCCACGCTGCACTGTCCAATTACCAGGCACTAAAATATGCGCTGAAACAAAGCGTTGCGTTCCTGAACAGCGCGTTCTAAAAGCGTGATAAGTAATGCCTTGCGAGGCAGAAAACTCTTCCAATACGGTAATAATCTGCGCTTGTTCTTCAATCGGTAAAGCGACATCCATTAAGCCTGCAATAGTACGTCGAATGAGTTGCAAACCTGCTAATACGATATTTAACGCGACAAAAATTGCGATGATTGGGTCTAAAATTTCCCATTCAAAACCGAATTTTTGAGCAAAATTGACACTTGCAGGAATTGCGTTTGCCAGCATAATTGCGCCAATTGCAAGCAAAATTCCTACGGTTGTCCACACATCGGTCATTAAATGTTTACCGTCAGATTCAAGCGGAAGAGAACGATATTTTTTGCCTGCCCGAATCAAAATTTTCGCTACGACAAAATTGATAACGGATGCAATTATTGAAATTCCAATCCCTAAATCGAGCTGTTGCAGCGGTTGTGGCGAAAGTAATCGTTCCCATGCGGTCATGCCGATACTAATTGCTGCCAGTAAAATCATTACGCCTTCTGCACCGCTGGAAAAATACTCGATTTTTTCATGACCGTAAGGATGTTTTTCATCGGGTGGTTGCGCGGCAATATGCAACACAAACAACATAATGATTGCTGCAACTAAGTTAATAATTGATTCCAGCGCGTCTGATAACAATCCGACAGAATCCGTTAATAAGTAAGCATAAGTTTTAAGCGCGATCGTTGACATCGCTGCTGTAATAGAAAGCCAGCCGTAAAGCGTTAAAGATTTTTTTTTCGCACTCATATTACAGCAATAGATAACGCCAGATTTAAACGTAATTTATTGGAATTAAAATGATGCCAAGCCTGCGGAAATGTCTCTGATAAAAGATCTTTTTCTGCCAATTTGACGTTTAAATAATCAATCACAGCAATGGGTTTTTTAGCGCGTGTGGTAGCAATTTTTTTTCGGTATTGTTTCCAATGTTGCAAAAAATCCTGCACAAGTTCACAAGCTACACGGGCATCATTTAAATCCCCTAAATGATTTTGAATTTTTTTCACATCAGCTAATACAACCGTACTTTCCCCTCCTAAAATATCGTGAAAATTTTCCAGTGTGTAGCGAAAATGTTTAAAATCAATGCGTAATTGATGCAGTAATTCCACCGAAGCATCAATTAAAAAAGGTTCATAAACACGAATCGCTTCGTAACGTTTATAAATCAAGGCGGGCGCAATGTGTGCTATTTGAAAGGGCGTAGGCTTGCGTGATTTGTCGATAACAACATCATGTTCTTGCCTCAAAAAATGCGTGGTTTTTGTCTTAAATTTTTCATACGCAGCACTTTCTAAATAACTGAGCAACTTTGCTCGCGCAATTTCACGTTGCAAATCAAAATACTCAAGTAATGGCGCAAGTTCAGTTTGTTCTGCAAGAGGGAATTGCTGTTGATAAATACCCAGTTTTTCGAGAAATACATCTAAATCGCGTACCGTACCAAGCATTTTTGCGGTTTTCTTTAATCCTTTTTGCAAAAATTTTAATGAACTTGTAGAAAATCCTGCCGCAAAAATATGAATAGCAGCGCGAAATCGGCGTGTTGCAACCCGCATATCATGTATTGCTTCAATGTTGTCACCTGAACGCACGTCTCTTTCACAAGCAGTCAAATCGTGAAAATGATGCGCGAAAACTTTTCGTCCTGCTTGTGTTAAAGATTGCGTGGGTTGCAAGCCAATAATTGACATGATTTAGGTCTCGCGCAACGATTTTGCATAAGTGATAGAAAGCAATTTCGCACAATCTTGACGCAGTTGCGCCCACTCGGATTCGATGGACAAACGTACTAATGCAGATGTGGGTAATAATTTTTCAGTATCAGGTAAGGCCTGTTTGCCAACTAAATGAATTAACAGATTTTCTAGTTCAGGATTATGTCCCACAAGTAAAACTTTTTGCGTGGTTTCAGGGCAACTTGAAAGCACCATTTTCAATTCCTCAATGCCTGTTGCATAGATACGCGAATCTTCTTGAATCACCAATCCATCTACTTGTAGTTGTTCATAAATGATTTTGACCGTTTCAATGGAGCGAACAGCGGGCGAACTTAAAATTGCATCGGGAATTAAATGCTGATTTTTCAACCATACGCCGACATTTTTCGCATCACGTTTGCCACGTTTTTTTAAAGGTCGGTCAATATCACTGACATCAATGTTACGGTCTGATTTTGCGTGTCGAAGTAGCCATAATTCTTTCATTTGTACCTGCCTATCATGATTAAAATTCAAAACTGCAATGCTATCATTTTAGCTAACATAAAAAGATGACAGGCAGGTTACAAAAAAGTTCAACGTTGTTGTCCTGCAAGCCCCAGAATGCCAAAGATAACCAAAATAAAAACAATGGTTTCAATCGTTTCAATGTGGTATTGACTCATGTATTGACTTAAATCAAGCATGGATTTCTCCTTTTACAAGTTTTTGCACGACTAAACTACCAATCATGTCGCCTTCAACATTAGCCGCAGTTCTGAGCGTATCAAGCAATCTGTCAATCGGCAATAAAATTGCAATCGCTTCAGCTGGCAAACCAACAGATTGCAAAACCATTACCATCGTTACCATGCCAGCACTTGGAATACCTGGTGCGCCAATTGCGGCAAACATCGCGGTAAAAAAGACAATAAGTTGTTGTGTTAAATTCAAATCCACGCCGACTAAATTTGCTACAAATAATGCCGCAGACGCTTCATAAAGTGCCGTACCATCCATGTTTATCGTTGCACCTAAGGGAATAACAAATTGGGCGATTTCTTTGCGAACATGCAAATTATGTTGAACGCAACGCAATGTAATTGGCAAAGTTGCAGAGCTTGAACTGGTTGCAAACGCAGTCACTAACGCCTCGCGTGCGCCGAGCCAAAAACGTAGCGGTGACATTTTTGTAACCAAATATAAAATCAGCGGCAAAGCCACAACGCCATGAAATAAAGTCGTTCCGAGTACAACTGCTACAAATGTTCCCAGCGTGCCGAGTAAGGCTAAATCTTGCGTCACGACCAATTTAATCAGCAACGCCATAATGCCAAATGGCGCGAGCGTCATAATCCAGCGCACCATTTGCATCACAATTTCTAAAAATTCTTGCAGTAGTGTCAAAATGTTTTTGTAACGCTCTCCGCCAATCACTAGCGCAATCCCTAAAAACAAAGCAAAAATCAGAACGGCTAAAACTTGACCTTGCGCTAACGCTGCGATGGGATTCATAAACAAACCATGCAAAAAACTTGCGAAAAAATCCGCAGGCGTTTGTTGCCGTGCCTCAAAACCGCTGATTGCATTTTGGAACATTTCTAAATGCAAGCCTTTTCCCGCATGAAAAATCGCATTCGCGCTCAATCCTAAAATAATGGCAATTGCCATCGAAAAGGCAAAAAAACTGAGCGTGCTAATCCAAACGCGATGAATTTGTTTGTGTGCTTGCAAATTCGCAACTCCGACCGAAATCGAAGTAAAAACGAGCGGAATTAACACCATTTTCAGCAAATCAATAAACAGCGTGCCGATTAAATTGGCGGCATACAAACTGCCTTGCGTTAGGGCAGATTCTTTGCCGACTGAAATCAAAGCAAAACCAATCGCAACGCCTAAAAATACGCCGAGTAAAATTTGCGTGTTGAGCGAAGGCAATTTCATTAGGCTGAAAACGACGAGCCACAACCACAAGTTGTTGTAGCATTCGGATTGCGAATCACAAATTGCGAACCGTTTAAATCGTCTTTGTAATCAATTTCCGCGCCTGTTAAATAACCGATGCTGGTGGAATCCACCAAAATGGTTACGCCATTTTTTTCAACTTGCGTATCGTCGTCGCTGACTTCTTCGTCAAAAGTAAAACCATATTGAAAACCAGAGCAACCACCACCTGAAACATAAACGCGCAATTTCAAATTATCGTTGCCTTCTTCTTCAATCAATTCGCGCACTTTGTTAGCAGCGTTTTCAGTAAAAATAATTGGTGTTGTCATAAAAAAATATCTGTTAAAAAGTTAAGAAACGCATGAATTATGGATATTCCGACTGTTTCAGTCAAGAATTTAAGGATAAAGCGCGATGGCTTTTAAACCTTCATTTTCAGGCAAACCAAAACGCACATTCATTGCTTGCACCGCTTGACCTGCCGCGCCTTTGACTAAATTGTCAATCACCGACAAAATCACCAGCGTTTTACCGCCTTGTGGCAAATGCAACGCAATTTGACAACGATTACTGCCTTTCACATTTCGCGTATCAGGATGTGAATCGAAAGGCAACACATCGACAAATTCTTCATTGGCATAACGTGTTTCGTAAAGATTTTGCAAGGCTTCTGCACTGATGTCGGTTTTCAAATTTGCATACAACGTGGCATGAATGCCGCGAATCATCGGCGTTAAATGTGGCACAAATGTTAAATTCACGGTTTGACCTGCAACCGCTGTTAAACCTTGGGTAATTTCAGGTAAATGCCGATGACCATTGACTGCATAGGCTTTAAAACTTTCGCCTGTTTCGCTCATCAAGGTTGCGACTTCGGCTTTGCGACCTGCGCCACTTACGCCTGATTTCACATCCGCAATTAAATTCAAATCCACGCAATTTTTTTCTAACAGCGGCAAAAAACCCAGTTGCACCGCTGTCGGATAACAACCCGCGCAGGCGATTAAATCGGCAGTTTTCAAATTTTCGCGATGAATTTCAGGCAAACCATAAACCGCTTGCGCCACTAAATTAGGACAAACGTGCGTCATCGCATACCATTTTTCCCAGTCGGCAACATTTTTCAAACGAAAATCCGCCGATAAATCAATCACTTTAATGCCACGTTCAAGCAGTTCTTTTGCCATTTGCATCGCTGTCCCGTTTGGCGTAGCGAAAAAAACCACCTCACATTGCGCTAAATTTTCAATCGTTGGCAAACAAAAGCGTATGTCATCTAAATAACCGCGCAAATTAGGATAGGTTACATCAACGCGCTGACCTTCGTCTGCGCGTGAAGTGACGGCGGTAATTTCTACCTGTGAATGCAACGCTAAAATCCGTAATAATTCAACGCCCGTATAACCTGTACCGCCAACAATGCCTGCTTTAATCATTTGATTTTCCTATTTTTTACTTTCCATCATCGATTTCAAATTCGCAAAAGGGTTGTGCGAACCGAGCGGCGCGTTAGTTGATGAATTTGCCGCACTGCCATATTGCGCTTCTTCATAACGCTGATGTTCATTGTCGTGACAATACAAACACAAAAGTTCCCAATTACTCCCATCTGCGGGATTATCATCGTGATTGTGGTTGCGATGATGTACGGTAAGTTCTGACAAATTAGCGTTTGTAAATTCTCTCGCACAACGTCCGCAAATCCACGGATACATTTTTAATGCTTGCCCACGATAAGATTGTTCACGTTCAGCTTGATGTTTTCGTGCATCAGCAACGATTTGATTTAATTTGTCTTGATTTAAAGCCACTTTTTTTATTGTCATAAAAACCTACTTTTCAAACTTGAAACTTTATTTACCGCTACCGTAAGCGACAATTTCATGCGCGATACGTTGCAGGGAAATTTCTTTATTTACCGCGCCCAGTTTAAAGGCTTCTTTTGGCATTCCATACACGACGCAGCTATTTTCATCTTGTCCTAAAGTATGCGCTCCCATCTCGTGCATTTCTTTTAAACCGCGTGCGCCATCATCTCCCATGCCCGTCATAATGATGCCGAGTGCATTTTTACCCGCACATTTGGCAACCGAGCGAAATAATACATCAACCGAAGGACGATGGCGCGTTACTAAAGGACCATCAACAATTTCAACATGATAATGTGCGCCACTGCGTTTGAGTAACATGTGTTTACCACCTTGAGCAATTAAAGCTCGACCAGGCAAAACGCGATCACCATTTGCCGCTTCACGCACTTCGATTTGACATAAACCGTTTAGCCTTGCTGCAAATGCTCCCGTAAATTTTTCGGGCATGTGCTGCACAATCACAATCCCTGGTGAAACACGGGGCAGGGCAGTTAATACAACTTCTAAGGCTTGTGTGCCACCTGTTGATGTGCCAATAGCAACCACGCGGTCAGTCGTTTCGGCAAGCGCATGTGTACTCGGTGGCAAAATGACATCGGCAGTTAATTTTGTTTGAACGGGAATGATATTTGCCGTTCTTCCAACTAAACGCCCTACATTCGCACGCGCTGCGGCTTTGACTGCGGCAATTAAATTTTCCGAATCATCTTGTAAAAATTGTTTTAATCCAACTTTAGGTTTAGTGACGATACTGACTGCCCCAGCCGCCATTGCCTGTATAGTTGTTTCCGCGCTTTTGTCGGTTAAGGTAGAGCAAATCACCACAGGCGTGGGACGTTCTCGCATTAGTTGTTTTAAAAACGTAATTCCATCCATGCGAGGCATTTCAACATCAAGCACAATCACATCTGGCCATTGCACTTTCATTTTCGTCATTGCAAATAAAGGGTCTGCTGCTGCACCAATGACGTTAATTGCTGGGTCTTTTGATAACGTTGCAGCTAATACTTGCCGAACCACTGCCGAATCATCAACCAGCAACACGTTAATTTGTCCCACGTTTAAACTCCTAAATAATTTTAAAATTTCTGATAAATAGCAGGTTGAATCAGCTTAACTTCATCGCTAATACCGTTTAATGTTTCGGAGTGACCAACAAAAAAATAGCCACCAGGACGCAGCAGTGGTAGCAGTTTTGCAACAACTTTTGTTTTGGTTTCTTGATTAAAATAAATCAAAACGTTACGCAATAAGATGACATCGAATTGCCCTAATTTTGGCGGTGTATCGGTGAGGTTATGTTGAACAAACTGCACTCGTTCACGCAATTTACGATCAATCAATAATTTTCCTGCTTGTGTTCCTGTACCTTTTAAACAGTAATTTGACAAATAATACTGCGGAATTTCTGGTACCCGATCCATCGGATAAAGTCCCGAACGCGCTTGTTCTAACACTTGAGTATTTAAATCAGAAGCCACAATTTCCCACGGTGCATTGCCCAGTAATTCGTCTAACATCATGGCGATACTGTAAGGTTCTTCGCCAGTCGAACACGCGGCACTCCAAATGCGAAACATTTTACCGAATTTTACCGTTTGTAAAATCTGCCGCCGCAAAAAATCAAAATGTTTGGGTTCACGAAAAAAGTGTGTTTCGTTTGTGGTCAGTAAATCTATTGCTGTTTGCAACTCTGTTTTACCATCTAGTGCAGTAATCATCTGAAAGTATTCACCGTAACTATCAAGATCATGAAACGTGAGTCGTTTTGCAAGTCGGCTAGAAACTAATGCTTTTTTAGATGACGACATACTAATTCCCGCGATGCGGTAAATCAGGTCGCAAAATTGCTTAAATTCTGTGTCTTTTAAAACGGGAGCTGTCAGCGTATAAGGCGTAAGATTGGGATGTTTGATTTTTCTACTCTTCATTTAAATGTGATTAAGAGGAATGATTTGATTTATTTTTAATAGAACGGTCGAATTCTTTTTTCAAAAGAAAAATAGTTTGTATTACTGCATTAGATGCCGATTCAAATGCCGAATTCTGATCTGTTAAACGCAATGCGGCATCGTATCTTTTTGAATTGAGGTATTCAGCAACTCTGCCAGCTTGAATGTGAAATTCAGTGTTTCTTTTTTTTAATTCATGATAGCTTGATAAACAAGAAACGTGTGGGTGTTCTTGTGGACTATCTAACCAATGCCCCAAATCTGATAAGCGACCGTCAAGCATTTCAGTTATATCAAGCGTTTCTTTATTGAAAATCGCATTGCAAACCCGTTCTTTCCAAAACGCATGACTGGCAATCAAGATGAGATGGTCTTCACTGCGACGAAATTTAATAGGGATAAGCGTTTTAAGCGGGATGGTAAATTCGGTCTTTCTCTGTTCAATTTGTTCAATCTGTTCAACCATGATTTTTGCCCATAAAATGAATTCGATAAGCTATTGTGTTCTTGAACATCAAAGAAAATCAACTTTTGAGGATTTTTAGATTTGCTTTTTATGCCAATCCTGTCCCAATGGGCAATTCATCAAACCAATTGATAAACCGTTCCACATCTGCACCTTGATAAATTGCGCCATGTTGTGGGCAAAGCATATCGATTTTGAGTTTTGAGACACGTTCGCACCACACTTGTTTTGCTTCCATTGACCCCATCCAACGTTGATGAAAGTATTTAGCATGAACAATATGACGGGCAAAATCTTTCACAAATAAATCGTTCATATCAAGCGGTAGCATCGCCGCGCCAATATCACCAGAAAAGAATAATCGTGCTTTTTCATCGTACAAATGAAAATTGCCTGAAGAATGTAAATAATGCGCTGGCACGGCTTGCAAATTCAAACTGCCAACGGGAATGTTGAAACCTTCATCAGGAATTTCAATAAATGTTTCATCCGTTCCGCCAAAATGTGGCACAAACGTTGACCATAAACGACTGAGATAACATTTCAAGTCAGGATTAAAATCGAGCCATAAAGACAATGACGAAATAATGTCGGGGTCTTGGTGTGAGGCAAATAACGCCCCAATTTTTGCAGGGTCGTAAGCATCACAAATCGCTGTAAAAACCATTGAAAAAATTTCTGAACCACCAGGGTCAGTTAATAATGCTGTTGTTCCATCGGTAATCAGATATTCGTTTGTGTCGATTAAATAATTGGGTTTTTCTGGGTCGCGGGCTAATGCTATCCATTGATGTTCACCTGAACGGTAAATAATAGTTGCTTTTTTCATGCTGTAACTTCTGTAAGTTGTATTCCTAAATTTTTAATTCGCATGGCGATATTATTGACTATATCTTCTACACTTTGTGCAACTTGATGTAACGCCAAAGTCATTTCGCCGCCGTGTGCTGATTCAATACCTGCCGAGCGGGCAATCACCATTCCTGAAGCGCATTGTTTAACGGTACGTTTCATTGCAATTTGTAATGATTTCAAGATGCTTGAGATAGCAATTTCCATTTCACTTTGACTGCGTTCACAGGCGAATTCGAGGCGCGTTTTCGCCAACTCGTGACTTGTGCTTGCTTGATTAAGTTTAATCACACTCCGCAACCGATTTCGTTTTGTTGCCGTTATCGATACTTGTTGGTAAATCAGTTTAGACAGCTCTTGCATTGCCTTGGCTATTTTATCGCTAAACATTCGCAGTTCTCGTGCAACAACGCTAAAACCCACTGCATTTGAACCTGCTTGCCGTGCGACTAAAATAGCATTTGTTGCCGTTAAACTGATGTCTTCTGCAAGGTCAATAATCCTTTTTATTTCTTCATTGATTTTTGCAATGATTTGTAATTCATTCATAAAAAATAAAACGGCTCTCCTTTGTGTTAAGTAACTAATGTTACGCAACGCAGGGGCGAACCTATGTGTTCGCCCGCCAATGCGCGAAATTCTCATAATGGGAAAAAACTCCCAACATCAACGTTGCGCGAATACAGGGCAGACACATAGGTCTGCCCCTACAAATGGTTTTATTAGGAAGAGGTGCTTTATTCTTGCACCAACTCAGCCGTTGAACCTGACCGAACCGCCACTAACGCCGCCATATCATCCATCGATAACACATACTGAATGTTTAAAATGATGACGAATTTGCCATCGATTTTGCCCATTCCTGCAATAAAATCGGTATGAATGTTTGAGCCGAATTTTGGTGCGGGTTCAATTTCAGTTGCTGGAATTTCTAACACGGCATTCACGGCATTCACGGCATCTACCATTACACCAATGCTTTGCGTTCCACTACCGACTTCCACTTCAATAATGATGATGCAATTGCGCCGACCAACAACGGTAGGTGGTTTGCCAAAGCGTGAACTCAAATCAATCACAGGAACGACTGCCCCGCGCAAATTGATTACGCCGCGAATAAAAGCAGGCATTCGCGGCACTTCGGTGAGTTCGCCATATTGAATGATTTCTTTTATCCGCTGAATGTTGATGGCATACGGCTCACCCGTGAGCGTGAAAGTCAGGTATTGCTGCGCCTCTCCTGCACTATGCCCCGTCATTTCTGGTTGTTGGGCAACTTGAACAATGTCATTCATGCCAACCTCCTAAAAACGCACAAAGTCAGATTCATCAACATGTTTTGATGCGACGGTCTTTGTTTGAACTTTTTTAACCAGTGGTTTAGCTCGGCGAACATTTGAATCACCATCGACTTTAAAAAATGAAATTAACTCTTGCAATTGTGCAGCTTGACCACTCATTTCTTCCGAGGTGGCGGCAAGTTCTTCCGATGAAGCGGCATTTTGTTGGGTGACTTGGTTGAGTTGATTTACCGCAACGTTAATTTGATTTACGCCTGATGATTGCTCTTCAGATGCAGCGGTAATTTCTTGTACCAAACTCGATGTTTTTTGAATCGATGGCACAATGGTATCGAGTAATTTACCTGCCGTTTCTGCGCGACTAACGCTACTTTCAGCTAATTCACCAATTTCTTGCGCGGCAACTTGGCTACGTTCTGCTAATTTACGCACTTCGGCGGCAACGACAGCAAAACCTTTTCCGTGTTCGCCAGCTCTTGCCGCTTCAATCGCGGCATTTAACGCAAGCAAATTCGTTTGGTAGGCAATGTCATCGATAATGCCAATTTTTCCAGCAATGCTTTTCATTGCATTGACCGTTTCTTTTACGGCAATGCCACCTTGAACCGCTTCGCTACTCGCTTGCGAAGCCATTCCGTCAGTCACTTTAGCATTTTCAGTATTTTGATTTATCGATGCCGACATTTGTTCAACGGATGCACTTGTTTCTTCAACACTTGCGGCTTGTTCGCTGGTGGCTTGACTCATGTTTTGAGCTGTTGCGCTTACTTCTTCACTTGCCGAGGCTATATTGATTGCCGCAGCATTCACTTCTCCGATAATTTGAGCAAGTTTGCTAATAGTTGCTTGCATGGCTTGTAACAACTGCCCAATCTCATCGTCGGAATTGACGTTAATTTTGACGGTTAAATCGCCTTCAGAAACTTGTTGCAACGAATCTCTTGCAATGTTCAATCTGGTTGTAATCCCTCGTGTTAATAACATTCCAATCGCAATACCTAAAAGTACCGATACGACCACAATAGTCAGCATCACATTTCTCGAACTGGTGTAAAGGTCTGTCGTGTCATCAGACGCTTGCTTTGCATTTTCTTCTTTTCTTTTCGACAACTCGGTCATTAAGTCATCGACTTTTTGCGCGGCTGTGCGTACATCACCCATTGAAAAGATAACCGACTGTCTATCTTGTTGCTGCAATCCTTTTGCTTCTTCTTGTTGCGCCATTTCAAGAGCTTTATCTTGAAGCGCAAGGTAAGATTTATAAGCAGAATCTAGTTCAAGCCATTTTGCTTTTGCGGATTCGCTGGTGAAATAGGTGCGAGCTTTTTCAATGTTATTGCGTGTTTCTTCGCGGTATTTTTTTAGCGTAGCAAGATATTGTGCAGCACAACTCCAGGTGTTGATTGTGCTAACAAATACCCACGAAGCGCACGCGCTTGATAAATTAAATCGATATTGCTTTCTTTTGTGTAAGACAATCCGACTAATTCTTTTTGATATAACTTGTCGGCGGCATCATTGATTTTTCCCATGTTATTGATGCCAATTATGCCTACAACGAGCGTTAAAACAGAGCCTACTAAAAAGCCCATTATCAATTTCATGGCGACGGTTAAATTTTTCATATATTTCCCCTTTATGGATTTAAAAAACTAAATGTAGCACCTGCTAAAAATCTATCATTTTCGACTGATACAGAGGGTGTACAACATTTTGCATAACTAATTGAAAAATAAATAAATTTATACAAAATGTTGTACACCCTCAAAAAATTTAAACCCGTAAAAAGAAACCTAATTATTGTATGAGCTGAGCTGAGCTGATTTAAATTCAACATTTTTGTACTCCTTAAAAATTTACTTCGTTTTAAATACTTCATTTACGCGCTGATTTTTCAAAGCGTAGGGGCGAATCACATTCGCCCTGCAATGCACGAATGTTTCAAATACCCGTGTTGCGTGTACGTTGGGCGAATATGATTCGCCCCTACGTTATTCTGTTGTTATCAACTCAGCCGTTGAACCTGACCGAACCGCTACCAACGCTGCCATATCATCCATCGATAACACATACTGAATGTTTAAAATAATGACGAATTTGCCATCGATTTTGCCCATTCCTGCAATAAAATCAGTATGAATGTTTGAGCCGAATTTTGGTGCAGGTTCAATTTCAGTTGCGGGAATTTCCAACACGGCATTGACTGAATCGACCATCACACCAATGCTTTGTGTTTCGCTGCCAACTTCCACTTCGATAATGATGATGCAATTACGCCGACCTACAACGGTCGGCAGTTTGCCAAAGCGCGAACTCAAATCAATCACAGGCACAACCGCCCCACGCAAATTGATTACGCCGCGAATAAAAGCAGGCATTCGTGGTACTTCAGTGAGTTCCCCGTATTGAATAATTTCTTTTATCCGCTGAATGTTGATGGCATACGGCTCACCCGTGAGCATGAAAGTGAGATATTGCTGCGGTTCACTAGTTGTTGCTTGAACAATGTCAGTCATCCCAACCTCCTAAAAATGCACAAATTCAGATTCATCAACGTGTTTATGCGCTGCCATCGATGTTTTTTTGACGGGAGATTTAGCAGAACGTTTTGATGTACCCGTTTCTTCAACCGTAAAGAATCCAATCAGGTCTTGCAATTGCGCGGCTTGACCGCTCATTTCTTCTGAGGTTGCCGCCAATTCTTCAGATGAAGCGGCATTTTGTTGCGTGATTTGATTAAGCTGATTCATCGCTACGTTAATTTGACTAACGCCTGCTGATTGTTCTTCTGACGCAGCAGTAATTTCTTGTACTAAATGAGAGGTTTTTTGAATCGATGGCACAATCGTATCGAGCAATTTGCCTGCACTTTCAGCCATATCGACACTGCTTTCAGCGAGTTCGCCAATTTCTTGTGCTGCCACTTGGCTACGTTCAGCGAGTTTACGCACTTCCGCCGCAACGACCGCAAAACCTTTTCCGTGTTCGCCAGCACGCGCTGCTTCAATAGCCGCGTTCAACGCCAACAAATTGGTTTGATAAGCAATGTCATCAATGATGCCGATTTTGCCTGCGATACTTTTCATTGCGCTAACGGTTTCTTTTACCGCTTCACCACCTTGAACCGCTTGACTACTTGCTTGGGTTGCCATGCCATCGGTGACTTTGGCATTTTCAGTGTTTTGATTGATTGACGCGGACATTTGCTCAACCGATGCGCTAGTTTCTTCAACGCTTGCCGCTTGTTCGCTAGTGGCTTGACTCATATTTTGAGCGGTTGCAGACACTTCTTCACTTGCTGAGGCGATGTTGGTTGCGGCGGCATTGACTTCGCTGATAACGCTTGAAAGTTTGGCAATCGTGTTGTTGACGGTATCTTTGAAATCTTTGAGCTGACCTTTGTAATCGCCTTTGACGGTTTTGGTTAAGTCGCCTTTTTCCATTTCCATCAACACGGCTACGGCTTCATTCACAGGTAACACGATGCCATCCAAAATTTGATTCACACCAACGACTAATTCATTCCAACCACCTTGGAATTGCGCGGCATTAGCACGTTTTTTTAAATCACCTTCTGCGGCACCTTGAATCAGTCCACCCGTTTCTTTGAGCAAATCGCCCATCATTTTGACTAAGGCGTTTAAGTTGTCGCGGATTACGCGGTATTCACCTTGATAATCGGTCGTAATATGCGCGGGAATAATGCCGCTAGCGATTTGGTTGATGTAATCTGACGTGACTTTCATCGGTTCGGCAATGTTTTTTACCGTATTGTTTACGCCAACAACTAATTGTCTCCAGCCCCCTTGGAACATGTCAGCATTTGCGCGTTTTTCGAGTTCACCAACCGCTGCACCTTGAATCAAAATGTCGGTTTCTTTGAGCAAGTCGCCCATCATTTTAATCAGACCGTTTAGATTGTTGCGAATCACAAGGTATTCCCCGTGATAATCGGTCGTGATATGCGCGGGAATAATGCCTTGAGCAATTTGGTCAATGTAATTGGAAGTAACTTTCATGGGTTCGGCGATATTTTTCACCGTATCGTTCACACCGACGACTAATTGTTTCCAACCGCCTGCGAACATATCAGCATTTGCGCGTTTATCGAGTTCACCGACGGCTGCGCCTTGAATCAAAATGTTGGTTTCTTTGAGCAAGTCGCCCATCATTTGAATCAGACCATTTAGGTTATTACGAATCACAAGATATTCACCTTTGTAATCGGTCGTAATTTGAGCAGGAATGACACCTTTTGCAATTTGGTCAATGTAACTAGAAGTCACTTGCAACGGTTCAGCCACATTCACAAACGCATCATTGAAACCTTGAATCAATTGATTCCAACCACCTTGGAAATGTGAGGCATCGGCACGTTTATCCAATGCCCCCGCAGCGGCGGCTTGAATCACAACACCTGTTTGCTCTAACAAGCCGTTTGCCGTTTGAATCAAGCCGTTCAAATTATTGCGAATCACAAGGTATTCACCTTTGTAATCGGTTGTAATTTGAGCAGGAATGTTACCTTTTGCAATCAATTCAATGTAATTTGAAGTCACTTGCAACGGTTCAGCGACATTAAAAAATGCGTCGTTGAAACCTTGAATCAGTTTATTCCAACCACCTTGGAAATGCGTTGCATCGGCGCGTTTGTCGAGTGCGCCAACAGCTGCGGCTTGAATCACGATGCTGGTTTGATCTAACAAGCCGTTTGCCGTTTTAATCAAACCGTTCAGATTGTCACGAATCACAAGGTATTCGCCTTTGTAATCAGTTGTAATGGCTGTTGGAATATCGCCTTTTGCAATCAATTCGATGTAATTTGACGTAACTTTTAACGGTGCGGCGACGGCTTCGATGATGGCGTTGATTTCTTTTCCTGTGGTTTTTAAACCGCCTTCAGGCAATTCTTCAAGCGAAATGCGTTCGTCGAGTTTTCCATTTGTGACATTGTTTAAAATGGTACTCATCTCTTTTCTAAAGAGTGTTTCGCCAGCTTGTTGTTTTTTGTTTTTATCTTGCAGCTTTTTCAACGCACGCAGAATCGGTGTTAACGTCTCTGCCCCTGACGTATTGATTTGGTTATCAATTTCGCCTTCTGCAAGGTTTTCGATGATACGAGCGATTTCATCGAGTTGTTCTTGTTTTACTCTTATGCCAAAAAATGACATGTCGTTCTCCTAAAAAGTTTTTTTTAATTTATTTCGTTTTAACTGATTGTTGTATTTACGCGCTAATGTTCTCCTGAATATGCTTATACAAAATTATTTCGTAGGGGCGCACCTGTGTGTGCGTGTGCGCCCTGCATTAAGTTAATTTCCATAGTGAAAGTTGACTTAATGAAGGGCAGACACATAGGTCTGCCCCTACGAAACAGGTTACGATTTAATCGTTTCTGTCGATTTTTCATGCTCGATTTGTGTCATCAACCCTGGAACATCAACGATTAACGCTACTTCACCGTTACCTAAAATAGTGAAACCGCCAACGCCTTTTTCACCTTTAAACAATTGACCTAACGGTTTAATCACAGTTTGGAATTCGCCCATCAATTTATCGACGACTAAACCTGCTTTATGTTCGCCATAACGCACAACCACAACATTTTCACGACGAGCTTGCTCGCCTTTTGTGTCGAAGTAGTCGCGCAAACGTCGATACGGCAACACTTCACCACGCAAATTCAGATATTGTCCATCACCTTCATCGCTAGCCCACGCGCGTAATTCGATACATTCAACCACCATGTCAAGTGGCACAACGAACGTGGTATCGCCAACGCCCACCATAAAGCCGTCGATAATGGCGAGCGTCAAAGGCAAACGAATCCGAATGGTGCTGCCTTGACCTTCAACGCTGTCGAGTTCGATTCTGCCGCGCAAGGCTTGAATGTTGCTGCGTACCACGTCCATGCCCACGCCACGACCTGATAAATTACTAATCGCATCGGCAGTCGAAAAACCAGCTTCAAAAATGAGGTTATAAATTTCTTTGTCAGACAAATTAGCGTTTTCATCGACTAACCCGCGTTCAATGGCTTTGCCTAAAATTTTGGCTTTATTTAAACCGCCGCCATCGTCGGTAACTTCAATCACAATGCTGCCTGCATCATGATACGCATTCAGTCTAAGCGTCCCTTTTACAGGTTTGCCGCGTGCAAGTCGAACCTCAGCAGGTTCAATGCCGTGATCCATCGAGTTACGCACCAAATGTGTCAATGGGTCGCCAATTTTTTCAACAACGGTTTTGTCGAGTTCTGTTTCAGCACCACTGATAATTAGCTCGATGTCTTTGCCAAGCTCTTTGCTGACATCACGCACAACGCGCTGGAAGCGATTGAACGTCGCGCCAATTTGTACCATTCGCAATGCAAGCGCGGAGTCTCGCACTTCTTCAACTAATCGTGACAGTGTCGCCGTGGATTCCATCAAATCTGCCATGCCTGCTTTTTGTGCAATAAGACTTGTACCCGCACCCGCGATGATAAGTTCGCCGACCAAGTTAATCAGCTCATCAAGTTTGTCTGCATCGACGCGAATTAAGTTCGCTTCCGCTCTTTTATGTTCTTTGACTTGTTCTTGTTTTTTTAACGCCGCTTCAACCACAGGTGGACTGACGAATTGTTGTTCAACCAACACTTCACCAATTGGACGCGAAGGCTGTTCTTCACTGTTGTTTTCGGATTGGATTTGTAAAACACGTTGAAGTTCATCGGGCGTTAATGTGCCGCAATTCACTAAAAGTTCACCCAAACGCATTTCTTCTTCGGGCAAGTCTTGAATCAATTTTTGATATTCTGAAACTTTACTGTGTGGCGGGAGAATGTGAATGTCACAATCGCTACGGACAAAATTGAAAACGTTATCAATGTCGGTCTTACTCGCTTCACTGCGAAAACTAATCTCAAAACCTAAGTAACACGATTCAGGATCCATTTCTTCAGCAGACGGAATCGCATCGATAATGGTGACGAGCTGAACGATTGTTCCTAATTTTGAAAGGTGACGCACGAATGAAAAAGGATCCATCCCGTTTCTAAAAACATCTGTGCCAAAACGTAACGATAAATGCCAATGATCGGCACCAACTTGATCACCCGTGCTGCTTGGCGTTGAACTCACTTTTTGCACAGGTGGAAAAGAAACTTCTTTAATTTCTTTGCCCAAATACACTTCTAATTGCGCGGTTAAACGTTTGCCAAATTCCACTGTTTCAGGTGAAGGCAAACTACCATCGACAACATGACCAACCAATGTGACTAAATGGTCATGTACAGCAATAAATAATGCAGTTAAGTTAGAATTGATAACAATTTCACCACTGCGAGCTCGGTCTAAAACGCTTTCGGCGGTATGTGTAAATTCCACAATAAATTCAAGACCAAATAACCCAGCTGAACCTTTAATCGTATGAGCAGCACGAAAAATGGCATTGATAATGTCAGGATTTGTCGGGTCTTGTTCTATCACTAAAAGTGATTCTTCCATTTGTTCGAGTAATTCTTTGCACTCGACCACAAAGGTTTGTAAATAATCATCTGGGATAATCATGCAATTTCCTCCTCACTTGTCGCGCAAGTTAAGGAATCACCAAAAAAGCTCGCCAGCCCTGATAAATCCAAAAGGCTTAATACCGCAGCACTGCATCCCGTTAGATGAAACTTTCTATTTAAGGCACTCGCGCCTTTTTTCGCCACAATCAGCAGTTGTAATCCTGCCGCATCAAATTCTTCCACCGCAGATAAATCCATTTCTAATTCATCATTTGCCAGCAAAGTCCCTAATATCCGTTCTTTGAGTTCGCCAACGGTATAAATTGTCAACTCACCTTCGATAACAAGAAGATTGCTGCGTTCTTTTTTTTTGGGCATAAATTTCCCCTTATTAGTTAAAAAAAATCCCCGTTTTGTGTCACAAAACGGGGATGGATACTTGTTACGCTAAAATCAGTTGCGAAACGGCGGCAAGCAAATGAGGAGGTTGAAAAGGTTTCACAATCCAAGCCTTTACACCTGCGGCTTTGCCTTCCGCCATTTTTGAGGCTTGTGTTTCGGTGGTAAGCATAATAACGGGGGTAAATTTATAAGCAGGAAGCAATTTTGCTTGTTTAACAAACGTTAAACCGTCCATATTCGGCATGTTCACGTCACTAATAATTAAATGGATTTTTTTGCCATCTAATTTTGATAACGCATCTTTGCCATCTTCGGCGGTAATCACGTCATACCCTTCACGTTTTAAAGTGGTTGTCATCACTTGTCTAACAGATGCCGAATCATCGACAAATAAAATTGTTTTGGCCATGTTTTATTCCTCAAAAAAATGTAATACCAGACGTTTGCTCTGTTTCAATCGTCTTTGCGCCTGCATGTGCGTCCAGTTGTTCTTTCATTGTGTAAGTTTTGGTAAGTTCTTCAACCCATTCCTGTGCATCGACCACAGTCAGATTTTCTTTAACATTTTTTTCATCCTCAAGTTCATTTAAATGACGTTCTAGCTTTTTCAAGTCGTTTGTAACGAGTATCAAAATTTGGCTAACGCGATCTTGAAATTGCAATTCCATAAAGACTTCTGAAATTTCATCGTTAATCGCACTATTTTCAGTACGCAATAATTCCGCAGATTCAGAAAGTTTTTCTGCCGTGCGTGAAAATTCGTTTAACACGGTTGAAATGGTGTGTTCAGCGTAATTGAGTGTTTCTTTGTCTTTTCGGGCAAAATTTTGAGAAATACTGAGTGTGTTATCGATAGCTTCATTGACTGACACGATGGTGTTGTTGATTTGTTTACCGACTTCACCCGAAGAACGTGCAAGTTTGCGAACTTCGTCCGCAACAACGGAGAAACCATGACCTGCATCACCTGCTCGTGCTGATTGAATGGCAGCATTGAGCGAAAGAAGATTCGTTTGACTTGCAATGCTACTTACTTCGGATGCCATTTTGCTTAATGCTTCGGTGAAGCCTGATAAACTTTCAATGGAATGCAGTAATTTTTCTTTTTCTGTGAGAGAAGAACTTAGCCCATCGGTGATGCTACTTAATCTGCTTTGCCCATGTTGCAATAATTCAACAATGCTCCCTGATTCTTCATCATTCCCCATTGAACCTTGAGAAGTTCTTACGGCAGCATCTAGTCGTTGCGATAGTGCATCAAAACGTTGAGCCAAATTTGAAATTGCGTCTTCGGTATGCGTTCGTGCCATTTCAATTTGATTTGACCAAATCGGCAACACTTTTTGACACAGCGGTGCAAGTCCAGAAATACCATAATTTTGTGCATTGTTGCTTGTTGGGACTGGTTGATTAACTGTTGTACTAAAATTGGCTAATCGTTGCGTCAAATTATCAACACACTCTTCAATCGAAAGAGACCCGCAATTGAGACTTTCATGATCAAGCTCTTCAAAGCGGGTGATTAAATCTGCAATCGCAGTTTGAATATGCTTTCGTTCTTGTTCGATTTGTGACGCACACGTTCGTGTGAGTAATTCATTGTGTTCGTGTTGCTGGGCTTGAATTTTCCGCTCACATTCTCGTTGCAAATTTTCACGAAATTTTTGTGACATGGTTTCTAACGCAGCTTGTTGACGCTTTTGATTCCAAATATGCAAGCCTGCTGTGATGGCAATCATTCCAGCCGATGTTAAAAGCCCCGTTGTTGTGGATTGGCTGCTTATCGCAACGCTTAATGCGCCCGCGCTACCACAGATCCATAAAGGCATTCTTATAGTATCTAATTCGTTGATATTTTCTAATAATTGTTAATGCTATCAACATGTTGTTTTTAGTTAAATCACATGATAAATTAACCCTGTTGGCACTGTACCTTATGGCGAT
>Ga0172375_10000862_pt1 | contig 49082 bp, 52 predicted proteins | sample LakKiv1m_FD_114537 | JGI IMG/M metagenome (GOLD analysis project Ga0172375, IMG submission 114537) | Freshwater microbial communities from Kabuno Bay, South-Kivu, Congo - kab_092012_11.1m | ecosystem: Environmental > Aquatic > Freshwater > Lake | place: Democratic Republic of the Congo... | reverse complement strand
GAGGGCAACAGGTTTTTCTACGGGAACGGATCCCAAACAAAATGATCGTTGCCCTCTCGACCTACTTTTATGCAGGTACAAGAATGCTTAATTATTCTTGCATGGATGTTGTATATACGAACAGAAGATCGATACGGAAAAAGAGATATGGAAAGTAGATGTAGAAAATAACAGTACAACTTTTCTTGCATATGTCTGCTGTGATATTGTTTTTTCTTCTGACAAAAAGAATATATTTTACGTAGAAACTGATAATTCTTTGGTAAACTCAGTGTAAATACACCGGAAAAAAAGATGATCAATTAATAGCCTATTCTATGGGCATAGATGGAAAAAATAGAACGAAAATGGTTTTTAGTTATTCTATCCCTTTACTGAAGGTGGAATGTAACTTTTTGGCCAAATCTTTTACTTTTGAGATTCCCCTCAGCCCAGTTCAAGTTCTGTTGCACTAAGAATATAAATCAAAAACATTAGTTAGATCATTGTTAAAATATATATGCGCATAAATTCATATAGTTTTGCTTTTATAATCATTATACGATCAGTAATTATAAAGTAAGTCTATTGTTAATTTTTACTAATATAATTATAATAAACACCAACTTGACTATTAATAGACAAGTTTAAGTATTAATACAGTATACTTACAAATCGAGTTTGTCCGGGAAAAATTGAGGTTTAAATTATATGGTGAACAATAAAACTCTTAACGGTTTAAAAGAGAAAAAAACAGCATTAATAACAGGGTCGTCCAGCGGCATTGGATACGAATTCAGCAAGTTGTTTGCACAGGATGGCTACAATCTTGTATTGGTAGCAGGAAACAAACAAAAGCTCAAACAATTAGCCGATGAATTAGAAGAAAATTTTGGGATATCAGTAAAGATTATCTCAAAAGATTTGTCTGTTGCAACAGCTTCACAGGAAATTTTTGATGAAATTCAACAAGAATCTATTCAGATTGATGCCCTGGTCAATAACGCTGGATTCAATGTATATGGACCATTTTCTGAAACAGACCTAATGGAAGAGCTGAAAATGATCCAGGTCAATCTTGTATCGCTAACTCATCTGACAAAGTTGTTTTTGCCTGGAATGTTGAGAAAAGGATATGGGAATGTTCTGAATGTTGGTTCCACAGGTTCATTTGTACCTGGTGGGCCGCTTAATGCCGTATATTGTGCTACCAAAGCTTTTGTCCTGAGTTTTTCGGAAGCTATTGCAGAAGAACTCCAGGGAACAGGAATTAGCGTAACCACTTTATGTCCCGGAGCAACAAAGACCGAATTTTCCAGGAAAGCACATATGGAAGATACTAAATTGTTCAAAAAGGGAGTAATGGATGCTAAAACCGTAGCAGAAATAGGCTATCAAGCAATGAAAAAAGGAGATAGGTTAGTTGTAGCTGGTTTTGGAAACAAATTACAGATCCTTTTATTTAAATTTATGCCAAGAAAAATGATGACTAAAATGGTAAAGGACGTAATGAGTAGTGATATAAAATGAAATCCGGGGACGAAATCATGAAGAGTAAAAGTGAAAATATAACCAGAAAAAAATTAATTGTGAAAATAAATACAAAAAAGTGGTGTGTATCCATACTCTCATTAATAGGAGTTGTTGGAATTATTTTGATGAGCGGTTGTTTACAGAACACAGAGCTACAAAAATCAGATCCGCCAATACCTCCACCCCCAACCACCCCTGTATCACAAGGATACATCCAGAGTTTTGATAATAACCTTAATTATGGTTTTGAATATCCCGAAACGTGGACAATGCACAGCCCTGATGAATTCTCATACACTCAAGGTGTTAAAAAAGTGGATATGTTTACTAAACCATTTGAAGGAACGAGTATTACAATCATAGCCAAAACATCTGTTTGGAAAGATACAAATGAGGCAAAAAGTGTATGGAAAGAAGTATTTAACGGATCTATAACCAACGAAACCGACCTTAATGTGAATAACCTCAAAGGGTATGAAATAACACGTAACGAGTCCGGCACTAAATCAAAATGGGCAATATTTATTGTTGAGGGCATGGCTTATGAATTCGATTATGGTTTTGCTGATAACGAAACTTCGTTTAACGCATCCGAAGCAATTTTTGACCATGTTGTGAATTCGTTTAATGTTAAATAAAATTTTAAAGGAAGTTTTAATATGATCGACATTCTACCTATATTAATAGGGATCTCAATATTAGTTGGAATTATAGGCATAGCTATTTGGATATGGAAAAATATAAACTTATCTATTTTAAAAAAAGCTGCCATAACCATAACACTTGCATTAGGCTTATTAATTGCATTTTATGGATTATTTGCTTTTATTCTGGTTTCTCCAGATCAAGCCAATTATTTTACACAGGGAAGCAATCTTGGCAAAATTAATTATGATGAAATTATCTCCAATGCACAAAAAGCCGGATACAAGGTCGATGGACCTTATTTTGTCAATGTAAAACAAGAACTTGGTGTGCATCCACCCGGTATAAAAGAATTGGACGAAATATTCGGTGGGGACTATAGATTTATTTCAGCTGGATATTTTTATAGCGAAAAAATTCATCTTTCTGCAGAACAAAATGAAGGCGCCACGAATATATTCTTCTTTAATGAAGATCGAATCTATGAACCATTTAAGCCCGAGGATCTTCCACCAGATGAATGGATCGTTGAAAAGTTCAGGTTGATGTTTGGCATAAATGATCAGGATTCAATAAATTATTTGACGCAGCTCAAAGACACTATCATTAAAGGTCAAGAATACCCCGGAATGATTAGTATTAGCATAAAAAAAGAGATCAACATTGCTGCGGTGTATTCCGATTTAAAAAGGACAACCTCGAATTCAAGAATTTCTCCAACAACCGGGGAAGGCGGGTTTCAAGAAACATTCTACAATGGGGACAAAAAGATAGGTTTCTTAAATTTACTTGTTCCGAACGTAAGGATAATCTTCCAGGACAAACGCCACGAGTATACAATTAAAATAGACCAACTGGGAGGCGTGGTTACTGAAATTAAACTCAGTCCAAATGAGAAAATCCCGGAAGAAGAGTATCGCGGTATTTTTAAACAAATGTTTGTAAATATTGGATTGCCGCCTGAGAAAGTGGATGAATTCAAATTTGAATATAATCCAACTGTTTGGTGACCTGTTAGAAATAAATTAGAAGTGGCATAAATGAATAAAGAAGTTAATAAAAAAGAAGTATTGAAAGAAACATTCAAAATCATTCGAAGCAAGCCTATTATCTTGCTTCCGATGATCATTCTGGTTTTATTTTCCAGATTGCAGGATTATTTAGCCAGGTCATATATTGATATACCGGACAAGATAAAAACAATTGATGATTTAATGCCTGTCCTTCCATCGATTTTAGCATATTTTATAATATCTTCAATTTTATTATGTATAATTTATGCAATTATTGAAGGCATATATACAGTGACAATAAAAAATATATTTGAAAATAAAGATGTAAATCTGGGAACAGCATCCGGACTTGCATCAAAGAAAGCTCTCATACTCATAGCTGCAGGCCTTCTTATTGGTTTGATGATTTCAGCAGGCACTTTACTCTTAATTATTCCTGGCATATATTTCACGATCTGGTATTTTTACACAATTCCTTTTATAATGCTTGAAAATCGAGGAGTGCTTGATGGAATGAAGGCAAGTAAAGAGTTTGCATGCAATAACAAATCAGATACTATCTATTTTTTAGCGATCCCATTCTTATATCTCTTCCTTGGCAGTTCTATTGCAGAAGTTGTTCTTTATAAGGTTCCAATGGCTTACTATGCAATAACTATTGGATTGGATTCTATTATTTTCACATGGTATTCGGTTATACCAGTTTACGTTTATTTAAAAGAATTCGGTGTGGAACAGGACTACACAGGAGTATAAAATGGCACTTTTAAATGGCGGATTAAAAATGAATTCAGGTGGTCGTACTATCAGAATAGTGGTTGGAATAGCGATATTGTGCCTCTTTTTGCTTGCTGACACTTCAGGTGCGTCTCCACCTCCGGCAATCCTTGAGATAAACGGGAATGAACAGGCTTCAGGGATCGGAGACAATTGCTGGAAGGTAGAAAACGAAACATTTTCAGCATGTGCAGATTATGCGGGAATCATAACACCAGCAGAGCCTTTACTTACCAGTTCACCGTTTACAGCACTTTTACGTCTCCCCCTTCAGGAACTCCCTGAAGAGTTATATTTACGCACTTTCCGTGTCACAGATGATGACGAGTTAAAAGAGTATGGGCAAGGTGTGCGAGTGTGGCGCCCAAAAGGGAATGCAATTAACATATACAAGCGGCCTTTAGAGCCTGAGCCTGAATTTAATCTATCCCTTGCTTCCGGGCTTTACGTTTTTAGCGTAGGGGCCGAATGGAAAGATAAAGGCAGTGTTACCTATGGTTTCCTGGTGCATGTGAATGATCGGGATCCTGGCAAAGCAAGTGCATCTCCACCTCCGGCAATCCTCAGTATAGACGGGAATGAACAGGCCTCAGGAATCGGAAACAATTGTTGGAAAACAGACAACGAGAAACCTATGCCCTGTGGAGATACTTTTACAATAAATACACCAGCAGATCCTTTGCTTACCAGTTCACCGTTTACAGCACATTTAAGTCTGCCCCTGCAGGAATCTCCTGAAGAGTTAGGATTTAGCGCAATCCGGGTCACGGATGATGATGCACTTAATGAAGCTGCAAATGATTTTCGGGCTTGGCGTTGGGGCTTGCAAGGTATGGAAATTCAAGTGCCTTTAGAGAGTGAGTCAGATATAAATCTCTCCCTTCCTCCTGGGCTTTACGTTTTTAACGTATTTGCCAAATGGGAAGGAAAAGGTGATGTTTCCTATGGTTTCCTGGTGCAGGTTTATGAACCTGAAGGCAAAAAGAATGTTGGATTTGAGTTTGTTCTGGCAATAACGGCACTTTTATTAGTAATTACAATCCGGTTAAAAAGGAGATAATAGAATAAAGATGGCCAAAGGTAATTTAGGGATCATTCTGTTAATTGCTGCAATCATTCTTGCAGCATCTGTCGTCATGAATATGAAGAAAACGCAGCCACTGGAGGATTTGACCCAGCAATATGAAAATATAATAAGGCCCACTCACTCACAGAACAATTACCGTATAGCCGGGAGAAGAAGATGGTGAATACGGAATCAGATGGTTCGGGAGGGGTATTTTCAATTCTGACAATACCGTTTTTAAAGAATATTTTCATAAACAGTTTTAAGTTTTTAATATCCAAATGGAAACTTTTTGCTATTGTTCTGGCTTTTCATATTTTTAAAAGTTTTATATTTGATCCGAATTCTTACACGAATAATGACCTTACTCTTACCGGGCAATATTTTGAAATTGTATTGATGCAACTACCTAAAAATATTTTAGATTTATTATTCTGGATTGGCATCATTCCACTTATCATACTTTCAATGAAGGAATACATGGCAGGACAGCAAAGATTAATCTTCTGGAAAGAGAAGATGGTTAGATATTTTGTACCGCTTCTTAAATATAAATCCATATTTTTTATTCTGGATTTTCTCGCTGTATGTTTTGTAACTTTTTCTATGTTTAATTTTTCCAGGTTTCAATTTACATTAATTCCTGAATTTGGTATCCAAATAATTGGGTTCTTTATTAGCATTTTTGAGATGCTCCTTGGATTCATCTTATTCCTGGTGCCTGTTATAATTGTCCTGGAAAATAAGACATTTATGGAGGGAACAAAAAAATCCATTGATATCATCAGGAATAAGCTTATAGTATGTCTCACATTCATTCTATTATTGAATTTTATAAATCCATCCAACATATCCTTACTGTTGTTGATTACAAGCCGATATGCTGCAATTTCCGGATTTGATCATTTTCAATTAATACAAAATCCCGGTTTTAAAATCATTCAATTGATCCTCTCAAGCGGCTGGTTCATAATCTATTATGCCGCTATCGTTGGGTTTTATTTGAATATTTCAGGGGAGAAAAAAACCAAAGAACAGGACGTAAATAAAATCTAAAGAAATGAGGTGTAGCGAATGGAAAAAGGGAGGAATAAAATGAATTCAAACAAAAAAATCGCAAGAACTACAGGAATGTTGTTTATCATTGCGACAGCTGCAGTTCTACTGGGTAGTGGTCTTACGGGATCCATCGTGGGCGCTCCGGATTACCTTGTTCAGATTGCTGAAAACAAGAACATGGTAGTGCTGGGTGCGATTCTTTACTTTGTCGCGGCTGCCGGAAGTGCCGGCATCGCGATTTCGCTGTATCCCATCTTGCGGAAATACAATGAAGGGCTAGCTCTTGGGTCAGTTGGTTTCAGGCTTGTTGAGGCGGTGTTCTATATTTTGAGTGCACTCGGTTTGCTTTCTCTGCTGTCATTAAGCCAGGAGTATGCAGGCGCAGGGCCTCAGGCTGTTCCAACCTTTCAAGTCCTAGGCACCTCGATTCTGGCAGTCCGTGTTTGGGCGGGTTTCGTGCTTGCAGTGTTTGCCTTCTGCTTGGGCGCAGCTATGTACTACTACATTATGTATCGATTTAGACTCATCCCTCGATGGCTATCAGTCTGGGGTCTGGTCGCACTCGCATTGGTGCTCTCGATGGCTCTATTGATCGCATTCGGCGAAAGAATTTCAGGACCTTCAGGTATGCAGGTGTTGTTGTTTCTCCCGATCCTTGTGCAGGAAATAGTTCTGGCGATATGGTTGATCGTTAAAGGATTCAATTCACCAGCAATCGAACCTGACCCTGTAATCTAAGTATGTATAAGATATTTAAATTAAATTATTTATTAATTAAATTAAAAAATAATATGAATACAAAAAAAAACAACTGAAATAGAAGATGTGTAACATGAATTCAAACAAAATAACTACCGAATTGGAAGACATGAAAATAAGTGTAAAGATGAAGCTTTCAGCGCTATGGGCGACTGTAATGTTCTGCTATATATATGGGGATATTCTTGCATTTCATCAGCCGGGAGTAATTGCGGATATTATGGCGGGGAAAATGGGACCATTTACAGTAACACAAGGATCGTTGTTGATAGCCGCATTATTTATGGCGATTCCGGGAGTCATGGTTTTCCTGTCCCTGGTATTGAAGCCTAAGGTGAATCGCAGGACAAACATTGCCCTAGGTGTATTCTATATAATTACCAATTCCTTATCGGCTTTTTCAAGCTCTTGGGCTTTCTTCATTGTCTATGGGGTCATAGAAGGAGCGCTTAACGCACTAATTGTCTGGTATGCCTGGAAATGGCCTAAACAGGAAAATGCCATCGATAAAAAATCAAACCAATAAAGGATAAATAAAATGAAAAGTATTGCATTTTTTTTCACAATGAAAAATGAACCGGACCGGATGACTCATTCGTAAAAATTCAGGCGATTTCAGATAAACGGTTAAGATTTAGCTCGCTAATAACTGATTGAAATAAAATATATGACAAATATAATAAAATGTGAAAAAATGGTAATCGGTTGGATATTCCTAACAATATTAGGTCAGCACTATATTGCAGGAGCTCCGGATGCTTCCATTTTTCAAACTTTGGGCACCTTAACGCTAAAAGGGAATGTTTCGATTGGGATTATTTCGCAATTCGTTTTCCCTCTTGGTGCTCTGATGTTCTACTGGGTATTGTATCAAGCCAAACTCATTCCCCAAAGGATATCCGGCTGGGGTCTCATTTCAGCTATATTGGTGCTAGCCCTGGCCTTTTTAAATTTGTTCAGTATCATCGGTCCCCCGTACATTTTAGACCTTCCGATATTCCTGCAAGAAATGGTTATGGCGGTATGGCTGATATTGAAAGGATTCAATTCCTCTGCAATCGGGGTCTGCCAAAGTAGATAATTAATTTAAAAGGAGATATAAATGGATTCAAAGAAAAAGATCACCGAAATGTCCCCCAATAAAACTGCAAGAACTGCAGGTTTCCTCTTCCTGCTTTTGGTTCCGCTCGGTTTCTTCGGCGGTATGTACATTCCCTCCATTACTGTGCCGGGGAATGCCGTGACAACAGTCAACAATATTATAGCTAATGAGTCGCTGTTTCGCCTCAGTATTTTGTGTGCATTGGCCACTCCTATTGTAACTATATTGGTAGCTCTCTTTTTATATAAGTTACTCAAACCGGTTAATAAAAACCACGCTGTGCTTATGGTTATATTCACATTGGCCGCCGCTCCTATTGCAATGCTCAACGAGCTTAACCATTTTGCCGTCTTGCTACTATTGAATGGCACTGAATATCTGAAAGTATTCAGCGAAGATCAATTATATTCCCAGGTAATGTTTTTTCTCGACTTAAGCCATTATGGGGCTTCCATTACAGCGATTTTTTGGGGGCTTTGGTTATTCCCTCTCGGTTATTTAGTTTTCAAGTCGGGTTTTCTTCCAAGAATTCTAGGTGTCTTGTTGATAATTGCGGGCTTTGGCTATATAATAAACTCCGTTGCGTTATTTATTTTGCCCGATTTTAATATAAGAGTTACCGATTACACCTTTATCGGGGAGTTATTATTCCTCTTGTGGCTTTTGTTTAAAGGTGTAAACGTCGAACAGTGGGAAAAACGGGCGCTTGAATCTACTGGGATAAAATAAACTAACAAATTTGAAGGAATTTAAAATGAATAAATCAGAAAAGTTCTGGGACAGGATGGCGAAGTATTTAGATCGGGTAGAAAGAAAAGATGAAGCGACTAATATTAAGATTATTGAAAAAACCAGAAACCGGCTTAAAATTAGTGATAATGTTTTGGATTATGGGTGTGGAACCGGAACAGCAGCCATTGAAATTGCGAGGAGTGTGAATAACGTCACAGGTATTGATATCTCATCCAAAATGATTGAAGCTGCGAAAAGAAAAACTGTAGAACTTAAAGTTGAGAACATAGACTTCGCACAAACAACAATATTTGATGAAAAATTAAAAAAAGGATCATTTGATGTGATCTTATGTTTCCACCTGCTCCATTTAGTGGAAGATATGCCAAAGGTCATGCAAAGGATAAATGAATTATTGAAACCGGGTGGATTGATTATTTCTGCGACACCTTGTATCAGAGGGACATTTTTAGGAGTTCTGTTATGGCCTGTGAGCAAAATAGGATTAATTCCTCCGATAATATTATTTAAAATCTCCGAATTAGAAGATTCAATAGCTAATGGAAATTTTGAAATTATTGAAACTGAAGGTTTGGATAAAAGTGGACAACAATATTTCGTTGTAGCAAAGAAGATATAAATATGTTATAGAAAATTAAATTTATGAATGCTGCCTTTTACAAAAAATGTTACTCCTGAAGACCTGAAGGCAGAAGGACATAAAAGTGAAATGTAGTGATAATCGTAGGACACAACAATAAAAATTAATAAAGCGGGAGAGATTAAAATGACAAACAAAATGAATTTAGATAGAAAGACAGCGATGATTGTGGGAATACTATATATCGTTGGGACGGTGTCCGGCATGCTATTTCAGATTTACAAGATCTATTCATAATGATCTGCTGACAATCATATTCTCCCTCAGAGCTAACTGAGAAACCAACCTCCTGCGAACATTATGTTGAGCTTAACAAACGTACAAACTAAATCAAAAATAAAGGGCTAACTTGATGACAATAAATGCTGAGAATAATCTAAGTTTGAAATTCATGTTACTGTTCATTCCGGTCGCATATACCTCATATCTTTTACACGAATTTGGACATTGGATTATTGGAGAGGTTTTAGGAAACAATATGGTCTATAGCTTAAATTATGTGTGGCCACAAAGCGGACACTATATTGAAGCAAGTCATGAGATATATGTTAGTATTGGTGGCCCTGCATTTACAATACTTCTGTCACTGTTTTTTTTTTTGATTATCGAAAAATATAAAACCATGTATGCCTATCCTTTTGTGTTTTTTCAAATGTTTTGTCGATTTTTTGCCCTTCTTTTTGGTGGATTCGGGCAACAGGATGAAGCAAGAATATCAGCAATTCTCGGACTTGGAGCATATACTGTTGCAATAATTGTACTTTTAATATTATTCCTGATAGTATTGAGAGCAAGCTATTTACTAAGAATAAATTTGAAGAAAAATAGTTATATTCTTACAATGAGTACCTTGTGCAATCTTTTGGTCATTGGGACGTATAGAATGATCTCATAACTTTTTATTGATTTCTGATGACAACATTTAGTTAGCTCCTTTTTCAAACCGATTTGCGTATGCAGTCATATAGTTATGCTTTTGTAATAATTAGACTTTGTGTAATTTTATAGTAGTTATGTTGTTAAATATTACTAATATAGCTATTATAAACACAAATATGACTATTAATAGACAAGTTTAAGTATTTATACGTTGTATTAAAGATTGAGGGTGATACACAAATGAAAGCAGTTGTATGCACAAAATACGGGCCGCCTGAAGTTCTTCAGCTCAAAGAGGTGGAAAAACCTACCCCTAAGGACAATGAAGTTCTGATAAAAATTCATGCGGCAGCAGTGACAGTCTCGGACTGTATAGTTCGAAGTGGCAAAGTAAATATCTTGCTATGGATCCCCATGCGAATATTCGTTGGTTTCACAAGACCAAGAAAACCCATACTGGGATTCGAGTTAGCCGGAGAAATTGAAGCAATAGGCAAAGATGTAAAACGATTTAAGAAAGGTGACCGTGTTTTTGCATTTACCGGGAAGAATTTTGGTGCTTATTCCGAGTACACCTGTATGCCTGAAGACGGATTGTATATGCCTAATGACGGATTGGTGGCAATAAAACCTGCCAATGCGAGTTATGAGGAAGCTGCCGTTGTTCCTTCCAGGGGAACTTTAGCATTGCATTATCTCAAAAAAGGCAAAATCCGGAACGGACAAAAAGTCCTGATATATGGAGCATCCGGAGGGGTAGGTACTTTTGCGGTACAGCTTGCCAGATACTTCGGAGCAGAAGTCACCGGGGTATGCAGTACCACGAATTTGGAATTGGTAAATTCTCTGGGAGCCTATAAGGTAATTGATTATACAAAAGAGGATTTTACGAACAGCGGGGAATCTTATGATTTTATTTTTGATGCCGTTGGAAAAAGAAAAAGCTCAAAATTAAAATTACTGCGCAAAAAAGCACTAACTCCGAACGGGAAATACATATCAGTCGATGATGAAACACCAAAGATACGTAATGAATCTTTAAATTTGCTCAAAGATCTTATTGAGGCGGGGAAGATAAAACCGGGCATTGATAGAACGTATCCTCTTGAACAGATTGTCGAAGCTCACAGATATGTGGAAAAAGGACATAAAAAGGGAAATGTAGTAATAACTATAGAGGAACACTTATGAAAGCGATTGTATACACAAAATACGGACCTCCCGAAGTTCTTGAATTAAAAGAGGTAGAAAAACCTGCTCCAAAAGACAACGAAGTTCTGATAAAAGTATATGCAACGACTGTAACCAGAGGGGATTCAAGGATGAGAAGCTTCACAGTCCCTTCTTGGCAGTGGCTCCCCGCACGAATATACCTTGGTATCATAAAACCCAAAAGAGGCATCCTTGGAATGTCGCTGGCCGGAGTTATTGAATCTGTAGGAAAGAACTTAACAAAGTTCAAGAAAGGTGATGCTGTTTACGCATCTACCTTCGGAGTGAATTTCGGCGGATATGCTGAATATAAATGTATGGCGGAAAATGGAATGCTTTTCATAAAGCCATCTAATCTTTCCTTTGAGGAGGCTGCCGCTATTCCTGGCGGGAGCACAATGGCATTGAGATTTCTTAGAAATGGGAAAGTTCATAATGGGCAAAAAGTGCTTATTTACGGCGCTTCTGGTGCAGTAGGTACAAGTGCTGTGCAGATTGCAAAATTCTTCTTTGGTGCCGAAGTAACGGGCGTATGTAGTAAAGCGAATTTAGAACTGGTTAAATCGTTGGGAGCCGATAAGGTCATTGATTACACAGAAAAGGATTTTACCAAAAGTGTTGAAAATTATGATGTCGTTTTCGATGCAGTAGGTATAACCTCGTCATCGCAATGCAAAATATTGCTAAAAAAGAAAGGAATCTATCTCAATGTTCATGGTTCATCTGGCCACAATGGTGAAATGATTGAAGAATATTTATTCCTCAATGAACTCATTAAGGATGGTAAGTTAAGACCGTTCATAGATAGAGTTTATCCAATGGAACAGATTGTCGAGGCTCACAGGTATGTAGATAAAGGACATAAAAAGGGAAATGTAGTAATAACTCTGGAACATAAAAGCAAAACCTGACAATTTGGTATCCAATGGCAATATGAATAGGAGCATATGACGCTGATACCCCGCACTTTCCAGTGTGCGGTCGTTGACTGCTAATAATCGCATAACTATATCATTTGCCAGCATTATTAAGGCAGTTAATGTCACTATTCGGCTCTAAATTCTATGATTTTTATACCCACCCCGATAATATAAACTTAATGGCAGGTGTCGGAAAAAAGTATGGATATTCCGGGCTTGCAGCGATGGGTCATGATTTAAATGAAAAAACTATTTTCCCTGAAGATTTTTCGATCTACAGGGGTGTCAAGATCCAGGCAAAGCCCTCAAGGATCCGTGAAGAAATAAGGAAATACAAAGATTCAGGCCATATTTTGATCGTAGAGGGCGGGGAAGAAGAAATAAATCGCGCGGCTGTGGAAACCGAAGGTCTTGACATCCTCATGCACCCATTAGAGTTTAACAATGTGCTTGCAAAAGCAGCAAGTGATAATTCAGTATCCATCGGATTTAACCTTGGTTTACTTATCAGGCTTCAAGGTGTGGAGCGTGTAAGGGAATTGAAAACCATGAAGACCAACCTCAAGCATGCACGGAAATACAAACTCCTGCTCATCCTCACGAGTGATGCCCGCTCTATATATGACCTCCGTGCCCCAAGAGAGATGGCTGCGATCTCAAGCCTTTTCGGGATGACAGCAAAAGAAGCAGTCGATGCAATGAGCACAACACCCCTGAATATACTGCGAAGGAAGAGCCCGAATTATATACAGGAAGGCATAGAGATAATATGAAGACGATCCCCACGCTTCGTGATAAGAAAAGATACCTGGCTTTTGAGGTTATGTCGGAAAAAAGTATAAACCGGCAGGAATTGGTCCGGGAGATATTGAATTCAATTATCTCAATTTATGGGGATAAAGGAGCAAATGAGATAAATCCCTCGCTCATGTCTTTTGATGGAAAATTTGGAATACTTCGCTGCGAGCGGGAAAAAAGAGTGGAAACCAGAACGGGCCTGGGGTGCATCAATAATATACATGGAATCCGGGTTTCTATCATTGTCCTTGGTATTTCCGGAACTATCAAAGGCGCAACGGAAAAGTTTATACAACAAACACTCATAAATAAGCCAGAACCGGAAAAAAAATAAATAGTGATAAGAATTCCTCAGGTTTGGAGGAATGAAGCTCGTTCACGAACGAAGCCAGGAAAAAATAATTACGGTTTTTCATATCAGGAGATGATACAATGCAAATGGCACCACAAATGGGATACGACAGGGCAATAACTGTTTTCAGCCCTGATGGACGGTTATTTCAGGTAGAATATGCGCGTGAAGCTGTAAAGCGCGGAACAACGGCAGTTGGGGTAAAAGCCGTGGATGGAGTAGTGCTGCTTGTAGACAAACGTGTTACAAGCAAATTACTTGAAGCTGCATCAATTGAAAAGATATTCCAGATAGATGATCATATTGGCGCGGCCACATCCGGTCTTGTCGCGGATGCAAGGGCACTCATAGATCGTGCCCGCGTTGAAGCGCAAATTAACAAGGTCACTTACGATGAACCGATTGGCGTTGAAGTCCTCTCTAAAAAAATATGCGACTTTAAGCAATCATATACCCAGTATGGCGGCGTCCGGCCTTTCGGCACAGCCCTTCTTATAGCAGGCGTGGATGATCACAGGGCAAGATTATTTGAAACTGACCCGAGCGGCGCACTTCTTGAATATAAAGCCACAAGCATTGGCTCAGGAAGAACTGAGACAATGGAAGTCTTTGAGAAAAAATATACTGATGATATTAAACTGAATGAAGCGATCATCCTTGGGCTTGATGCGCTTCACAGTACGACCGAAGGCGTTTTTAATGCTTCGACCATCGAGATAGGAGTGATTGAGCTTTCAAACAAGAAATTCAGGAAACTTGCTCCTTCTGAAGTGGAAAAATATGTGGAGCAAGTCATAAAAATGCATGCATCTGAAAGCAAAGGCAAGGATAAGAAAAAGAAATCAGAAGAGTGAATTGCCATGGTCGCTCTTGATGAGTCTATAATAGCGAGGCTTAAGACCCATGGTAAGACTTTTGAGGTTTTCGTGGACCCTGAGGGTGCGCTTGCTCTCAAAAGGGGCGAAGTTGTAAAAATAGAGAACATAATCGCGGTAGAAGATGTATTTTCTGATGCGAAAAATGGGGACAGACCGGCTGAACAGGATGTTATAAATGCCTTCGGGACGACCGACGCATTGCAGATAGCCCGAAAGATCATTATCGATGGTGAGCTTCATCTTACTACTGAGCAAAAAAAGAAGATCCAGGATGAAAAAAAGGCTCGTGTGATCAGCATCATTGCGACGAATGCCATAAATCCCCAGACAAAAGGTCCGCATCCACCGGCACGCATAGAAGCTGCCATGATTGAGGCGGGTGTGCACCTTGATCCTATGAAAAATGTGGATGAGCTTGTAGAAATCACAATGAAAGCGATAAGACCTATCATTCCTATACGATTTGAAGAGGTAAGGATAGCGGTAAAACTTCCTGCAGAATTTGCCGCAAAAGCATATGGTGGAGTGGCTGGATTTGGAACCCTGACAAAGCAGGAATGGCAGAACGATGGTTCCTGGATAGGCGTCATAACAATACCTGCGGGAAGGCAGGATGAACTATACAGCCTCCTGAACCGGCTGACAAAAGGGAGTGCGGAGACAAAATTCTTAAAGTGATGAAAATGGAAAAAAAACTAGTGATCCCGGGTGATTTCTTATCAGATGATGTAAAGCTTGCTGATGAGGGTACATATGTTGAAGATGGCAAAGTATTTTCATCTGTGTTTGGCATTGTTTCAATGAATAAACAAATTAAAGTAGTGCCGCTCTCAGGTAAATATATACCAAAACGCGACGACATTGTTATTGGTATAGTGACAGAAGTCTCTTTTTCTAACTGGATCGTGGATATTCGGTCCCCGTATGAGGGATTGCTGCATATATCAGAATTCCCAAGACGAATAGATAATGCGGAAATGTCAAAATACCTTAATGTCGCAGATTCAATAATGGCTCTTGTAAGTGATGTTGACGAGAGCATGAAAGTTGAGCTTACACTGAATGACCAGAGACTGAGACAAATAAAAGATGGGCGGGTAATTGAAGTTACACCATCCAAGGTTCCCAGGTTAATTGGCAAGAACGGCTCAATGATCGGCATGCTGAAAAATGAGACCGGCTGCAATATCTTTATCGCGCAGAACGGAAGGGTATGGATTACAGGAAAAGATAAGAATATCGACCTTGCAATAAGGACGATCCAGAAAATCGAGAACGAATCACACATATCAGGCTTGACTGAAAGGATCGTAAAATTCTTGAAAGAAGAAAAAGGAATATCTCCAAAAGAACGAGCTAAAGAAAAAGAAGAGGAAAAATCCGGGGGTATCCTGGACGAACTATTAGATAAATAATTTGCGTGTATGAAATAATAAAGAACGAGGAAGAAAGAGAAGAGGAAATTTATGGCAAAACCAGAAAAGTTGATCGAAAACGGTATTCGCCTTGATGGCAGAAAACCAGATGAATTAAGACCCATCAAGATAAAAGTAGGCGTTTTGAATAGAGCTGACGGTTCATGTTATTTTGAATTCGGAGCAAATAAGGTAATTGCTGCGGTCTACGGGCCGCGAGAGGTGCATCCGCGCCATATGCAGAAATCAACGAGCGCAGTCGTCCGGTACAAGTATAATATGGCATCGTTCTCAGTTGAAGAACGAAAGCGCCCTGGACCGGACAGGAGAAGCATAGAAGTCTCAAAAGTAAGCAGGGAAGCACTGGAACCTGTAATATTCCAGGAATATTTCCCGCGCTCTGCGATAGATATATTTGTAGAAGTCCTCCAGGCAGATGCAGGCACAAGGACAGCAGGAATTAATGCCGCATCCATAGCTCTTGCAGATGCCGGTATACCGATGAAAAGTCTTGTTTCCGCATGCGCTGTGGGAAAAGTCGATGATACACTTGTTCTTGACCTGAACAAGGATGAAGATAACTATGGACAGGCAGATATGCCAATAGCTATGACCCCGGATGGGAAAATTACGCTTTTGCAGATGGACGGCCATCTCTCAAGCGATGAATTCAAGGAAGGGCTTGAAATGGCAAAAAAGGGCTGTCTTGCGATCGCCCAGCTCCAGAGAGCTGCACTTCTTGAAAAATATTCCTCCCAGTTAGAAGGTGAAGTCAATGAGTAATGAAATAATGTCTGAACTTCGAAAAGATTATATCTACAATCTCATGATCAAAGGGGAGAGAGAAGACGGGAGGAAATTTGATGAGTACAGGGATATAAAAATCGATACTAATGTAATTGAAAAGGCTGAAGGTTCAGCACGAGTACAACTCGGGGATACGCTACTTGTTGTTGGCGTTAAGATCCAGACCGGTACTCCGTTCCCGGATACACCCGACAAGGGAGTTATTATCACAAACCTTGAACTCCTTCCACTTGCATCCCCGATGTTTGAATCCGGCCCGCCAAGAGAAGATGCCGTAGAACTTGCAAGGGTAGTGGATCGCGGTATCCGTGAATCCGAATCCATTGATCTTTCAAAGCTGTGCATAACATCCGGAGAAAAAGTATGGATGGTTTTTATAGATGTGCATGTTCTTGACGATGGTGGGAATATTATGGATGCTGCATCGCTTGGCGCCATAGCAGCCCTCATGACGGCAAAATTGCCTGCAAAGCGCTTTGATGTAGGAGAAGACACGCCGGTCCCGATGAGAGACGTGCCGGTGGCTGTGACAGCTGTTGAGATAGGTGGGACTATTATGCTTGATCCTTCGCTGAACGAACAAAGCATATCCGGGACAAAATTGACCGTAATTTCAAATCAGGATGGAGGAATTTCAGGTATGCAAAAGAGCGGCGTTAATCCCCTTACAACTGAACAGATAAATTATATAGTGGATGCTGCAATTGAGAAGGCAAAAGAATTAAGACAAAAATTCCTGGAGATATAATCATGGCTGAAATCACTTCAAAAGGACGAAAATCAAGATCTGCCGGACGATTTGGTGTAAGATATGGCACTAAGAACCGAAAACTTGTAGCTGATAGTGAAGAGAAAATGCGCGCAAAATATACTTGCGCGAAATGTGGCGAAGATAAAATAACAAGGATTGGCACAGGAATATGGCAGTGTTACAAATGCAACCATACATTTGCTGGCGGCTCATATGTGCCGCAAACACCTGCCCATATTACAGTACTTAGAGCTGTTCAGGCAGTAAAGGCTGATATTACCAAGAAGGCTGCAATTGCAGCAAATTAAGGACTGGCATGGTATACAAATGCACTCGCTGTAAGCGGGCAGTAGAGATAGATTACGAATATAGCGGCGTTCGCTGCCCTTATTGTGGTCATCGGATCCTTGTCAAGGAAAGACCTGTGCTTGTGAAACTGGTCAAAGCTGAATGATCATAACAACAGCACGAAAACCATCTTCAAAGACACGAATATTCTGCAAGCACCTGGGCAGGTTCACGGGCTGGACATATGTTACCCGTGGAAAATCAAGCCTCCAGGATCTTGCAGATGAACCTTTTTTACTGGTAGGGGAATATAAGGGAAATCCCGGCAGCTTCAGTTTTTTTTTAAATGGCAAATGCGTTCTTTCGATTCGTGCCAATGTTTCATTGGATAAGGATATAGGAGGTGGCTTTGAACCGGTAATTAAAGGGAATATTCCTCTTGCGCTTGATATTAGCAAAATTACGGGTTTAAAAATAGGTGAAGGATCAGAAAGGGTGATAAAGATTGATGAAAATATTGAATTTACCTTTGAAGGCAAATCCTATTTAAAACTGAGGGTACTGGATGTAAGAGGCGAGGGAAGTGCTTGATTTATTTAAGAAAGAAGAGATCAAATCCCTGAAAACAAGAATATCTCAACTCGAAGAGGAAAACGCGAAACTTTGCCTGCAGCTTGAGAAAAGAGATGAAAAGGCAAAGAAAAGCATCGCAACAAAGCAGGATGTGGACAGGGAATTAAATGAAGCGATAAATAAGATAGCTTCACTCCAGAATGAGATCCAGATACTAAAAAAAGAGATATACACTGAATTGAAATTCAGGTATTCAGAGAATTTGTCCCGAAACAGGCTTGATGAGATGATGTTCTTGCTTGGTGGGATGCAGTCAAAACTCTCCACATTGATAACTTTATACATGCCAAAGGATGCATCCCCCGGCGATATGGCAAAAGATACCGTAAACCTGATTGATAGCTCTTCACTTCATCAGATCGAAAAAATTGAATCATCCACAGGAAAAATAATCTTTTATGATACCAACCGGATCATAAATCTTGTAATAATACCTGTTTTTCCAGTACTTCGATCAGAATGTTCTCTTAACAGGCAATTCAATCTTGAACCATTAAAGGAGAATCTTGAATATGAACGGATACTTGTATTGAATACCCATGCAGGGGAGACGTTAATAGGAATTGCGCAGGCTGATTCTTTTATAGAACATGAGGTCATAAGAAGCAGCGTAATGGGGAAACACAAACAGGGAGGATGGAGCCAGAAGCGATTCCAGGCCCTTGTGGAAGAGGATGTTAAACACCATGCTGATAAGGTCAGAGCCATGCTTGACCCCATGATAATAAAACATACGGATATCCAATATGTTATAGCAGGAGGCGAGGGGAAATTGATAAAAATGATATTGGAGGGGTATAATTATCCGGTTGTCTTAAAAAGTATGGATGCTGTTTTGAAAGGAAATGCCGATCAGGTATTGAGAGAAGCAATGTCAGTAAGATGTTATTGGATATAAAAGTGAATTGATGGACCTGCTGTATGAATTGTGGTATTGGTCATCATCATCTTCATAATGCTATAAATTTAAATAGTAACGAAATCCTTATTATTACGGTGTACCAAATATTCTGTGGGTGAACAAAAATGGTTAGTGAAAAACCCCTGAATGAAATAGAAGAAGAAATGGTTTCGTATCTTCTCAATGTTGACGATATGAACTACACAACGTTAAGCATGGATGAAATTGAAATGCAAAGAGCCTCATATCTTCTTAATGTGGACGATATGAATTATACAATGCTGCATGAAACTCTAATTCCCGGATATAAATCCTCCATTGTTCCGGATTTATCGGATATCCAGGGATTAGAGCTTATAAATAATGTAATGACAGGCAAAGAAGACCTGAGATCTCTGGAATTAATCGCCACCCAAAGCCAAATAGAATTTCCAAAAAGAAAATTCCAACGGGTACGTCCCGCAACATTGGAAGATGAAATAGCAGATTCCTCATATTAAGAACAATGCCATCCGGGTATGATGAGGGTACCCGATATTTTTTTCTTTTATATATTATCTTGATTTCGCCAGTTTGGCTATAAAAAGGGTACACTTCCATTTTGAAAAATTTTTCTTTTCCGTAACTAAACCAACTCAAAAGATGGTTCATTCAAAATGGAAGAAATTATCTCCTTTACAGAAGTCTCCTTTGACGTCCCACCACTGATAGCGAGCCATATTGAACCTTCAGCTCCACAAACACCACCACCCGCGACAAGTTCGGCGTTTGCTCCAGAAAGGATTGTTATAGCCTCGATTTCAGTAAAAACATCCCCCGGAACAGGCAAAAGCCGAAGGCTAGAAGCCCCCGGAGCATTAAGTCTTGAGGCTATTTCATCAAGATTACCTGAGATTCGCTTTTCCAGTCCAACTGGAAGTATCAAGTGTATCCGTCTCCCGATCACAGCCTGTAAAGCAAATGCTATTGTGCCGCCTTTAGGATGGCCGATTAGAATTGCCGCGCGCCTCTGAGACACGTCCACGGCATTTGCGTAATATCCGGATGAAATGTCATATTTATTCTGGTATTTTTGACCTATATTATAGAAGGTATGTGTGCCATTTTCCTCTTTTACACACAAATTGGAGCTTCCATTCTTACCGAGGTTAATTTTTGCGCCTTCTTTATATAACAATATCTCGATCGAGTTTTCATTAGTAAAAACACGGATAATTTTTCTCTCGTCATCTTTGGTGATTTGAGCTTTTTCCACCCAATTAATCTGGTGATAATCCCGGAGATAACTTCGTAGCCTGTGACTTTCGTTTCCAGGGACATTTTCCCAACTGAATAAATAAATGTCTTTTTGTTCTGAATTATCATGCATGTATATGCTTGAGAAGGATTCTATGTTGATTTCAGGCATATTTTCTTCTTTTGAGGAGTGGTTTGGAAATGAGACATTCACCGCTTCTTTGTTAATTGATTCTGGCGCCGGATTGGCTTTCTTTTCTCTAATACAACCGCTTATCAAAACTGACAGTAATAGGAATATCAGGACTGTGGTTACAATTGTGTTCCTTGAGTGCATCTTTTCCACCTTATTTCCGCCTCTTCTTTCCGATTTTTACTGCCAGAAGTATTGCTATGGGCAGAATTATCTCAAATCCGGAGATCTTTTCTGTACTGCCTGGGGAAGCAGGTATGGTCGAATAAGGAATATCCGACATGTTATTCATGGAAACCTCAGGAATTACAATTGTACCTCTCATATTTGTCGGATAGAAACTGAGCTCGTCCGAATTCTTGACATAAAAGCTAAGATTCCCGTAAAGATTTATTCTGCTTCCAGCTTTCAGCTCGATCGGTTCCCTGTTCGTCAATACGATCCTGTCAGGTTTTATAGCCGTGACATTAAAAACACCTAACCTGTCGCCCTCTTTTATGCGGGTGATGTTATCCGACACGAGCCAGGTATTTCGTAACTGAAATATATCAGTCGGATCACCTGAAAAAACAATATCAAGGTAGGTGATGAGTTTTGGAATTTCGTTATCATCGGTTTGGATAAATCGATAAATATCTTTTTGTTTTAACCACACTTCCTCAAGTTCAACTCCATTCCTTTTGAACATCAACAGCACTTTCCTTGGGTCTTCAGAAGAATTCACGTATGTGGCTCTCAGAGTGTATCCATCGCCCAGGTCCCATAGATTGGGTATTCCTCCTGGCTCATCATTGGTGTATCCTTCATCCAATTCCCATACTTCCCCGTTAAACTTAAAAGGCCCAATTCCAAGTACACTTTTATCATAAAAACTAACACTATATGCGGTCAATAATTCCGGAGTCTTATTTTTCAAAATATACCTATCCCCACCCAGGCTGAATGTATCATATGACCAGTCTGTTCCAGGTGGCTTTTTATCATATATCTTAGTGACAGGATTTGGCACAGAAGTCATGAAACTTGTATATGTTAGCCGATCCAGGTAACTTGTATATAACAGACCATCTTTTGGTATCTTCCTGCCAGTAATGTTGATTATCTCAAGCGACTCGGAATAATTGCCAGTGTTAATATCATACATGAAACCGGGATAATTCAGACCATCCCATGTCCTGAGGTCGTTCAAATCAGTATGTTCCGAGCCTCTATGCTCATTATTTTCCATACCCGAATCGCCATATAAACAAAACCTGAGAGTATTTGAGTCAGCTACTTTTAAACTTGCTATGCCAATATCGATAATTTGTCCTGGCTTCAATTCCACGATACCGGCCGTATTTTTCATCGTAATGCCAGTATCAGAAACATCTGTTATTACCATCATTCCAAAAATATTACCATTCATGTTTTTGGCTAATCTTTCTGATGTCTGGAATATCCCGTTTAATAAAACTGAATTTCCCTTTAGCCCTGCTATGACGGAATCAACATGCAATGCAATGATCTTTCCGTCCTTTGCCTCATAAATAAAATTATCCGCCACACCCAGATCCCTGGTGTCCACGTTAACTCCATCCATCCTGAGGGAAAGCAATACCGATGCGTTCGACAAGTTCACACTCCTGACCACAATGTCATGACCATTAGAAAGTGGCAGGCAGCTTCCATTCTCAACTTTATGACTTGCGTTTTCATCGATCAAAATTTTATTCAGCCTTATCGTGTCCTCTCCGTCTGAACTCCTGATATCGCTCCTGTCCTCTGGATATTCTACTAAATATCTTTCAATTCCAAACTCCAGAACGGCATATTTCCTGGACAGCCTGTAATGGGTATTGGTTCGTCCGGGCATTTTAAAATAAGTGATTCCGTTTTTTGGTATGTACCTGTCTTTAATATTTGCAATTTTTATGGTAAGTGATTCGTTACCTGCCCTTTGCGCATCGTAATAGAACCCATCAAAATTCTCATTCGTCCATGTGAATGTCAGGTTTTCCCCGGGCTCCCACACAAACCGGGATTCAGGGGGGCTGACAGGTACGGCTGCGGCGCATGCCAGAAACACTATTGCAAATATCGGTAACAATGCAAATCCTGATCCACCAGTCATATATTTTCCTCCGGTTTACCTTCTATTCCTTCCGATTTTATAAACTGCCAGAAGCATTGTTATTGCCACAGCAAACTCAAATCCAGCAGTCTTTTCAAGAGGGACGGTCTGGTTTTCATTGGAAACTGCCCTGGGATTTTGGGTTTGTGTTGCTATTGGCGTTTCCTGTAGTATTCCAGGCTGCAATGGCTCATGCCTGACTCCCCCGAACTTGACAAGCTGGAACCCTCTCGCTGTCACATACCCGCCGTCAGATGTCGGCTTGATAGAATATCCCTCATCTCTTTTCTGCCACTCTATGTTCCCATCAGGACTCAATTTAACAAACTTTACACTGTATATTTCTTCATAGATATTAGCATTCACATAGTCATTCTCAGGACGTTCCTGCACTGTTACAGAATAAATGTAACCTCCGTCCTGAGTCGCGGAAAAAGATGATTCATATACCAGTTTCTTTACTCTGTTGCCCTTTCTCCACTGTTCATTCCCCTGCGCATCTGTTTTCATGAGCCATATATCTGTGTTCCACTCAGGACCTGTGTAATCAGTCCAATTGGACTGATTGAAGTAGCTTGAAGTACCCATCATTACGAAACCTCCATCTGAAGTTTGAAGCCCTGGGCCAGCATGATCATTTATAGATAAACTGCGTGTCCATGCCCATTTTTCATTACCCTTTTGATCGGTTTTTATAAGCCTTACAGATGGATCTGTATGACCGTAATAATTCCACCATGTTCCGGTCACGATATAACCGCCATCCGATGTCTCCTGAACGCTTGATAAAATATTTTGTCCGGTCTCATTTCCTCTTAATATCCTGCTCCATTCCTCGTTCCCCTGAGGATCGGTCTTAAGAAGCCATGCATCATATATATTTGAATTGAAATCCGTATCTTCCGACCTATTAATTCCGGCGACGACATAACCGCCATCATGCGTCTGTGCGACGGTGCCATTTTCTCCGAATATGAGCCCGAATGACGGATATGGTTGAATTCCTTTACTCTTAAAGAGCCTGTTCCACTCCTCCTTTCCGGTTTTGTCTATTTTGAAAAGCTGGATATCTGAAATGTCGTCTATCCCCGCCGCCATGAAACCGCCGTCCCGTGTCTGGATGACAGATCTTAATTCAATTCCCCTGAATGTCCGGTTCCACTCCTCTTTTCCATCCGGACCGGTCTTTACAATCCATCCTTCGTAGGTTGAGTCGTTCCTCCCGGCAATGATAAATCCCCCGTCGGAAGTCTCCTGTGCATATTTTGCACCGCTAAAATTTCCAAAAGTCACATTCATAGTCTCTTCAGGCGCCATCAATTTCCCGACAAATACTTTTTTCCTTGTGGAGTTCACTCCCCCGCTGTTATTCATTACAGTCAGTCTCACTGTCGCCTCGCCGATCCTGTCGTATGAATGAATAACTTTTTTCCCGGTCGTGTCAGTTATATTCCCGTCTCCGAATTCCCATCTGTAATTCGTTATATTCCCATTCGGGTTATTGCTCAAGGATGCATCGAAAGTTACCGTCTGGTTCACTCCAGGATACTCAGGCTCGTAAGTGAATACAGCAAATGGATCATCTCTGTTTTTGAATTTCATCAGTTTTAGATCGCTGCTTGAGTATCCTATTCCAATGACAACAAATCCATCATCAGCCTCTGCAATGGTTTTTTTCCTTACCGAGAATGATGAAAATTCATTTCTTAAGATTTTTTCCCACAGTTTATTTCCACGGGAGTCAAGTTTTCTAATGGTGTAGCCTAGGAATACATCACCTGATAATTTATTCGCTGCAAGCAGGTAATCCCCTTCTTTTGTTTGTTCCATATATGAAACAACAAAATCATTTAGATTTCTCCTCCACTGCTCATTTCCATCCGGATCCACCTTCAGAAGCCTGCTGTCAGGCCATTCTGATATCCACAAAAGAAAGCCTCCATCCCGTGTATTCTGGAAATATTGGAATGAACTATCCTCATAGGTCTTTTCCCACTGCTTGAGTCCGTCAGGATCAGTCTTTATGAGCCTTATTTGCGATCCTGAAGGGTCTGCGATCGCTGCGGCGTACCCGCCATCGGATGCCTGCTTGATAACGACAAATCGTCCTCCAATTCCTTCATATGTCATGTTCCACAATTCATTTCCATTCTGATCTGACTTTTTAAACCATGTTGTATCATGAGACGATGCAAGGACATATCCACCGTCAGGTGTCAGGGTGAAAGAATACGCCGCTTCGTCTGTTCTCCCAAGCATCCTGTTCCATTCCTCATTGCCTTTCGGATCGATCTTCATAAGCCATATATCCATGGGGCGCTCTATTTCAATTGTGCAATTCTGGCAATGGTTGGTCTTCCCAATAATCAGGAAGCCGCCGTCAGGGGTCTCCTTTACGGACCTGTCCGCCTCATCATAACGATCCGTGATATTATTCCCTCCGAAAAACTGCCTGGATGGTCTACTCTCCCAGAAATCCTTTTTCCATTGCTCTTTCCCTTCTGCATCCAATTTCCTGATCCAGATATTCAAAGACCCGGTTGTGAAATTCTCAGTGCTTCCCGCGATGAGATATCCGCTGTCAGAGGTCTGCATGATATAGGTTTGCATCTTATATCCTGCCCGGTCTTCGTCCTCCTCCCTGAATTTCCCGCTCCACTGTTGATCCCCTTTTGCATCGGTTTTTACCACATTGTAATCCTTGGAAATCGGATTGTAATTTGAATAATAGCCCACACTGCCAATAATGATGTACCCGCCGTCTGAAGTCTGCTCCATCCAGTGAGTATCGTCCATTGCCGGGACGTTATAAGTCCTGTTCCATTCCTCATCAGGGAACGGTTCACTCGATTCTGCTTGGGCGGTTCCAAATGAGTTCGCAAGTACGCCCAGTATGATCAAAGTAATTCCTATGATGTTGTATTTCATTTTATCCATTCTTCCTGCCTATTATCCGATAAACTGCAATAATTGCAACCACTGAAATAATGACTTCAAATCCTATCGCCTTCCCTGTCCGACCCGCAACAGGGGAAGTACCAACCGGAATAGTCACATCAGGGATATCCGGCGCTTCATTTACGGTAACCGGCATCACCTGTGCACCTGCAATATTTGTCGGATAGAACCTGAGCTCATCCGAATTTTCGACATAAAAACTGAGATTCCCGAAAAGGTTTATACTGCTTCCGGCTTGCAGCTCGATCGGCTCCATGTTCGTCATTACGATCCGATCAGGCTCCACGATAGTGACTTTGAATACTCCATATCTGTCGCCCTCTTTTATCTGAGTGACGTTATCCGACACGAACCAGGTGTACCGCAACTGTATCATATCGAACTCAGTACCAACAAAAATGGCATCAAGGTAAGTGATAAGTTTTGGAGTTCCATTTTCACCGGGCAAGGCATATCCATAAACATTTTCTCTTGGCAACCAAATATCATCAAGCACGACACCATTCCTGCTGAACAAAAGCTGCGCGTTATAGGGATATGTATTAAAATTCACGGATCTGGCTGTCAGGTTGTATCCTTCGCCCAATTCCCATATATCCCTTTTAAACTCATCAGGTCCCACCACTAAAAGTGTCTTTTTATCAGAAATGCAATCTCCCTGCCCCACCAATACTTTTGCAAGACCATTATTTCTAACATCATAATTGTTCCCCCACAACCTGAAATTGAGATAAGACCCGTCAGTTCCAGGAGGTTTCTTTCCTTTTATTCTGGTGACAGGGTAAAGCATCTGGAACCTGTGACTTGTATATGTAAGACCCCCTTGGGGTATCGTCCGTCCGGTAATGTTCGTTATCTCAAGCCACTCCGAAAAATTACCCGAGTCAACGTCATACCAGAATCCGGCATAATTCATCCCGTCCCATAAGGAAATTCCATTTGACCCGGCAGCACCCCTGCGTTCACTGTTTTCATAGTCACAATAACTGTACAAACTGACTCTAAAAGTATTCGAATCCGCTACTTTCAGTTTTATACTACCTAATATTTCGATAGTGCTGCCACGCTTTAAATCCACGGGAAGAAAATTGATCATCGTAATGCCTGTATCTGAGACTTTTGTTATTTTCATAACTCCGAAGGTATCTCTTTCATTGGTCGAAGTGTACTGGTCTGATGCCTGGAATATACCATTTATTACAGCAGAAACAGATTCATTTTCTTTGACAATGGAATCAATATGGACTGCGATGACAGGTCTGTCCCGTATCTCATAAACATAATTTTTCCCGGTATCGATTGTCTTCTTATCTACCTCGTTGCCTGCCTTCAGGAGTGAAAGAGTAACTTGGGCGCCTGCTTTTTTTACATCCGTTACTTTAAGGACATAATATTCACTGAGGGTCAGGGTGCTTCCCCTGGTAAGAACATGATTTACGTTTTCGTCGATCAGGATTTTATAAAGCGGTTTGAGGTTTATTCCACCTACGGATGTGATATTGCTTTTTCCTACCGGAAATCCTGCCAGGTATTTTTGCCCCATGAATCCGATAACAGCATATTCACCGAACGGGCTGAATCTGGCAGTAGCCTGTTCAACAGTTGTAGAATATACCATATTGTCTTGCGTTATCCACCTATCTGTTAAGTTATCAAGCTTTATGGTAAGGGATTCATTGCCCGCCCTGCTTTGCGCATCGTAATAGAACCCATCAAAATTTTCGTTCGTCCATGTGAATGTCAGGTTTTCCCCGGGCTCCCACACAAAGCGGGATGCAGGGAGACTGACAGGTGCGGCTGCGGCGCATGCCAGAAATCCTACTAAAAATATCGGAACCAATGCAAATATTGATGTTTTATCCATGTATTTTATTCCTGGTTACTTCCTCTCCCACCTGGCAGTATCTTTGCCAGAAGCATCCTTATTGCTGGCACTTACTTCGATCATAGTCATCTCGGAAATATCCTGATAACAATTAACCCTGTGAACGCTGTTAGCAAACTTAAGAAAATTACCATTATAAAAGGAGCGAAAGACGACTGTGCCATTATATCTATACGCATAAGAAGCCAGATAATGCCCTGTCCATCACGGACTGGAATGGCAAATCCAATTATAAAAGCCCCTATAAAGCCAATTATCGATCCAATAATACTCATCTTTTTATTTCTTGAGATAAAATAAAGAATAAAAGACGATATAACAATCGGCAACACTATAACAAATATTGGTATCAACGCAAATCCTAAACCATCATCCATTCATCTCACTCCTGATTTTACTTTTTTCCCTCTTCAAAATATAGGCAATTTTATTTTTACCCGCCTTTGATCATTATCCTTCATGGTGTCATAAAACCAATCTCATAATATTTTCCGTTGATCTTGAAAAGAGGAGCGCTGCCCCCCATCTGTTTTGCACTTATGAAATACGATGTTCGTTGCCATTCATCCCGATCAACTTTACAATACCAACTTTCTTCATTGAATTTTGTGCAACCCTCGCCACTTAATGCTTTTTCAAGGGCGGGATATCCTTTCAATTCATCCATAGCCAACTCGGAATAGTTTCCCCGGGGAATATCAAATTTTTTAATTGAAATGGCTGCCCCGGATTCATGCTCGTAAGCCCCCAACATAAACCATCCACCTACGATCAAGAAGATAGTAAAAAAGGATACTGTGAACGCTTTTACCGCGAAGCTGACCAGAGTTCGATCTTTATAAACGAACAGCACAACAGCAGATAAAATCAAAAGAAGAACCAGGGGAAAAAAGAATAATGGAAACAAAAAAATCCCAAGGGTAAAAATCGAGATAGAAGTGACCAGGGATATAATAAAGACCTGTAATGCAAATCTAATAGACCGTTCTTTAAAGGTGTACAACAACGTGGCAAACAAAATCGAGCAAATTACCAGAGGAAATAATAATTGGAAAAGCCCTTCTAAAATGAGGATATTCATTGATGCCAGTATTGCTCCAAAAAATATACTGAAGGGGAAAGATAAGATCCCGATAAGGATAAATATCGGATATACCCACGGTTTTTCTTTTATGGTCGTTGAGTCATTCATAATTTTATCTACCTCTTTCTAAAAAATTTACTCAGTATCAAAGTGACTACAGCAAGAATGAAGAAAAAAGGATTATAACCACTATGGCTCATTTTCGCCCGCCCTTGAGCTAATTTTCCCGAAGATATGCTGATTTTTATTCATTTGGTCTTCATGTATGATATTCCACTCGTTTTTCATGTGAGTCCTCCGAGTTGACAAACCTCAATCATAAGTAGAACGTCCTATTAAATAAACTTTACTATAAATAGTCCAGTTGGATAATTTTAACATAAGTTTACTAATCAATAAGAATAGCTATATGTATGTATACTCAGACCGTTTGAATATATATTCATACCAAATAATTATTTGACATATTGGTGTAAATAAGATGAAACCATCGGGGTGAGAGAAGTTTTGGATGAAATGGGAAGGATCGGGAAAAACACTCTTTATATCCAGAGAAAAAACTGAAGACCAGGTTATTATTATCTTCCCAGCGCAGCATGAGCCTTTGCAAGATGCCTGGCTGCAAGTGCCCCAACCAGCGAGATCTCACCGGCAAGTACGGCTGCTGCAATTATCTCGGCAAGTTTCCTTGAATTTGTGCCCGGCGGCTCTCCTGCCCCGGCTACGCCCAGCATTTTAAGGCATTCCTGTTGAGTCGCTATCTTTGTCCCGCCCCCCACTGTCCCGACATTGAGAGATGGAAGCGTTACCGAACAATACAATCCCTCCCCTGTGAGTTCCATTGTAGTAATGGCATTACTTGCCTCAACAACATGCGCAGCATCCTGGCCACATGCAATGAACATGGCAGCAGCGATATTTGCGGCATGGGCGTTAAAACTAATCGACCCGGCGCGGGCAGAGCCTATAAGGTTTTTCCTGTAATTAACATCCGCCATTTTTTCAGGAGTGGTTTTTAATTTGTCAAGAATTATATCCTTCCTGATAAATACATCTGCTGAAACTGTTTTTCCTCTTCCCAGTATTGCATTGATGGCGGCTGGTTTCTTATCAGAGCACATATTGCCCGATAAAGCTACAAGCTCAATATCATTTTCAAGCAATATCAGGTCAACAGCGGCATCAGTGGCAATAGTGACCATATTCATTCCCATGGCATCCTTTGTGTCATAGGCAAACCGCAGGAAAACATTTCTTCCAGCCGTATAAGAATTTATGGACAGCAATTCCCCGAAACGTGTAGTTTCCTCTGCTTTTTTCTTTAGCTTCTCAAAATTCTTATTGACCCAATCTACCAGCTCTTTTGCACCAATAATATCCCTGGTCTTAAAAACCGGGGCCCTTGTCATTTCATCCTTGAATATCCGGACATTTGCGCCGCCGGATGCTGTAATAACGGAGCTTCCCCTGTCTGCGCTTGCAACGAGCGCCCCTTCTGTAGTAGCGAGGGGTATGTAATAGTTGCCACATGCGTATTCGCCATTTACACTAAGCGGTCCTGCCACTCCCAGAGGTATCTGGATGGCACCGATCATATTTTCGATATTTCGCTTCGTTACGACTTCTACATCCATGGAATAATTGGAGATATGATCAAATTGCGTTCCGGTGAGTTGCGAAATTGCAGTTCGTCTTAATTCAATAGAATCATTTGCATCAAGTATTTTATCGATCTCATGAAAACTAATTTCCTGCTTTTTAACTTTTTCAAGAAGTTCTCTGTCCATAGGGAAGCGTAGATGGTTTCATTTAATAAAAAGACTTGCTCAAAGGGTTATCACAAGCTGCCCCTCTTCACAATATTCAAGCATGAGGTCCGCCACTTCATACGAATGGATCATTTCGATCCCTTCAATAAGCTCATTTATCTCAAAACCTATCATTGATGAAGCAAGCTCACAGCATTTGAATTTTACTCCCATTTCGATGCATTCCCTCACGCGTTCATCGTATGGCGGCGTTCCCGTTTTTCCTTTTTTTCCAAGAATTACACCCATCGGGCCCCAGAGAACCACAACTACATCCATATCTTTTTTCCGATAATATCTTGCGAATCGGAGTATCTCCATTGGACTTGTGCTCTCATATACCATATTCTTAAGGAACAGGAGTACTTTTGTGACCTTTTTTTCAGGCATTATTGATATATTTTGAATACAGGTTAATGAAGGTATCTGAATCGATGTTAACCTATTTTGAGGCTTTCATGACTGTTTTTAGTCCGATCAGGTCAACTAATAGAATGTTTATTCTCACAAGAACTGAAAAAGCCATCGCAGCGGCTGAAGAAACGCCAAAAAATGAAAAAACAAGTATTACCCCGCCTTCCATTAGCCCCAGGCCTGCCGGGGATATCGGAACGAACATCAGTATCGTAATGAGCGGATGAAGCAGAAAAATTGCAAAAAACGAAATGTCAATTCCGATCGCTTTTGCCAGGAAATACCACTGGGTTGCCGCAAAAAACCACCCTATCATATACAATATCAAAATTTTGTCAAGGCTATTTTTTATTAAAATACTTCTATCTTTGAAAAATGAAAGGTTTACTGCAAAATTATTAAAAAATGGGATTTTACTTAATATCCTGGATGACACTTTTTCTTCATGCCAGGATAATAGTAACATAAAAATCCCGACTACCAGGAGGAGGATAGCCCCTATCATCGCTGATATGATAAAATTCCTGCTGACGTTCAAAAAAGAGGATAAAAATACCAGGGCCATCGCAGCGCCTCCGACCTTAAGAATAAATTCAATGCCCTGGGGCGCAAAAATGCACGCCATGCTTTCAGTGATCGGGATACCTGATGTTTTTTTCATAATAGGCGGAGTTAAAAAATACCCGCTCCTTCCAGGCGTGATATCGCCTACTATCATTCCGCCCATATGCGAAAGAAAAACATTGATATACTTTATATCATGCCCGATCTTTTTAAGAAGATATGACAGGCGAAAAGCAAGGACGATGTTAAGTAGCAAATAGGATATACAAGCAAGGATAAAATATGTCAGGTTTGTATTTCTAAGGACCGCCATGACCTCTACGAGATCAAGTTTATTTAAAATAAAAGCAATAATGGATATACCAATTATGATTTGAATGAATATCCGAAGCTTTTTCATCTGGTCGTAATATTATCCTGTATGGTTAAATGTTTCGTTAGCGCAACTTTTGCGCCACGATAGCTATATGATTTTTATGGAACGGTTCAAGATCGAATAACTCCCTGACCTTGAAAATCCCCTCGAGTTTTTTTATTTCATTATTAAAAACTTCTTTTGGTTTCTTTGTAGAATCAATGCTCTTTATCTTTATTATTAATACCAGGATACCTTCTTTTTTAAGAAATAAATCCGCATTCTTTATAGCTATCCTTGCCTGTTCGCGCTGGGCTATATCCTGATATATAAAATCTACTTCCGTTAACATGTTCTGATACGATAACGGATTCATGGCATCCGCCAGTATCGGGACAATATTCTTTCGGGGAATGCTTATCCTTATAAGGTCTTTCATAGAGCGGGGTGATATCTCAACAGCATATATCATACCATTTTCAACCATATCTGAAACATGGCTGACGGTAGTTCCATTAGCAGCGCCAAGATAAAGGAACGTTGAATCCTTCCTGACAGATAAAGATAAGCCTTTCAATATTATGGCTGCAAGCTTGCTGTGAAATGGATCCCATTTACGGAATTCTTCGCTTGAAATTGTCAGGAGTTTTTCATCATTTATTCTTATTCCGGGAACAAGGTTCTTTGTAATGAGTTGTTCCGGGCCTGCTAATTTATAGACATTGTTGAATTTAGTTTCAATTATTTTAAACTCATCTATTTTATTTAACATAAATAATACGTTTATATGCGTTCACCTGTAGTTTTTCAATTATTATCTGTGCGCATCCGTGTCATCCGTGTTCTATTTTGATGATTTCTCACTTAACCGAATCCTCATGAATCCCGATTTCATTTATTTCTCTCAACTATACATTTTAGGTTATCACTATACAATACATATCTGTTTCAACAGATGGCGGCTCTTCCGATGTTCCTGTTACGATCCTCTCATCGGGATAGCCAAGCTGCTGGCATACTGCAATTTTCCTTAATAATCCATGATCATTAAGAAATTCTGCGACTTCAAGCGTCCCGAAAGACGGATCCGGAAGGAGAAATACATTCTTACCATGATCAAGCTCTGACAGTAGCCGTTTTTTCACTCCCTCAATATCCCGTGAATGAGCCGTTATGACAGAAATATCCTCGATGTCAAGGCGCAGCCTTGCGCATGCAACCTGAAAAGAAGAGACTCCGGGAATAATTTCATCCACCGTCTTCGCATATTTGCCAAGTCCGGAAAGCATCGGGTCCCCTGTTGAGAGGACAACTGCGTTTCCGGGAAGCGTCTTGAGGGTATAATCTGTCAGTATGCCTGCCTTGCCTCTTATGTGTTCTTTAGCAAGTTCCAGCGCCCTTTTAGAGCCAAATATTATCTGTGCATTCTCAATCGCTGATATCGCTTCTTTTGTCAGGAGATTGGGACCAGCACCCACGCCCACGATTTTCATAAAACACCATCTTTAGCGCTCGTTTGGGCGCTGTCACGAAGTATTGTCCCATCCCTGTTCAATAACACAACCCGCCGCCCTGATTTTTTAACGGCTTCATTCAGCGTCCGGTCAATAAGGGGATTTTCGTGGTCAGAATCGATCATTTCCTGTATCGTAAGATGTCCCATGTTTTTTAATATATCCGGGTTTGCCCATTTTAGAATAAGCCCGGGAAGGCCACAGATAATTACCTCGCCTTTTGATGCGGCAATGCCTCTTGAAATATCGCTTCCGATAAGAATCACAGAGTAATCAGGGAAAAGCATGTTGGAAAAACGCACTCCAATTCGTCCCGTGGTAAGGATCACCTTTTTAGCATTCTTTATAAGTTCTTCTTTCATCTCTCCAAGGTGTTCATTCCATGGCTCCACAAAACCCGTTGTTCCAAGAATTGATATCCCGCCAGTGATCCCAATTTTTTCATTTAATGTTTTTTTTGCGATCTTTTCACCCATAGGTACGGAAATAATGACATGGGCGCCTTTTAATCCGGTTTCAATAAGAGCCTCCTTTATGGCATCTTCTATCTGGCGCATGGGAGATGGATTGATCGCCGGGCATCCTTTCCTTTTGCCTATTCCTTTCCCGGTTTTTATTAGAATGGCATCGTTTTCTTTTGCAGAAGCAATGATTTCAATTCCATTCGTCACATCTGTTGCATGGTCGCCTGAGAATTTATATGCCGAAGCCTTGCCTTTTTCTGCTTTTACGGGAAGTTTAACGCGCAAACCTATCGGGGTTCTGACCTCTATTTCTGAAAGATCTTTAATAAGCGACAGAACTGCGGCTTTTGCAGCGGCGGACGCCGTAGTTCCAGTGGTATAGCCGCGGCGAAGAAGCGTTCCGTCTGAAAGGAGCACATAACAACCGCTGGATATCATTTCATCAAGTTCCCCAAGAGGTACTCTGGCTCTTTTTATCCATTCTTCAGGGATCTTAAAATTGTCAACCGGGTCGATCATACTCAAGCTTAAGATTATTTTGCTTGATATTTAACATGCGCTGCCTTCTTGTGTTTAAAATGCCTTGATAAGGTAAAAATACTATGAATAACAATTATAAATTGTAGGAACATGCCAAGACTTGTAATTATTTATGGCACAGGGTCACATAATACAGAAAGGATGGCCCAGGCCATAGAGGAAGGAGCAAGAGAACAAGGCGTTGAAACTATCCTGAGAAATGTGTCATCTGCTGATAAGATCGAACTTATTGACGCCCATGCCATAGCCATAGGTTCACCGAATTACCGGGATGCAATGATGCCAACAGTACAAAAATTCCTGGATGAGCTGGCAACTCTTGACCTTTCAGGAAAAACAGGTCTTGCGTTCGGGTCTTATGGCTGGGGCCTTGAGGCCATTAAGGCCATCAATAAGCAATTGGGATCATATGGTATTGAGATGATAAACGACCTGGCTATAAAAAGGATGCCGGGAGAAGAAGAACTTGAGATATGCAGGAGAGTTGGCTCATTTCTTGCCTGTAAGATCAGTAAGAATGATTAAAATAAGATATAATTATTATAACATAATTATTATAACACTTATAATTTAAATTTTTTGGAATTAACACTTCAATAAGTATAAACCGATAAAAGGAAATCAAAGAGCATATGATACTTTTTGATGATATAGGAAGCTTTCCCCTGCCAAAAGGCATGAACAGGGAATGGATCGCGCAGGCAGTCAGGAATAATGACCCGAAGATACAGGATATTATAAAAACCGCAATGCAGCAAAAAATCGATGCTGGCGTTGACATTCCAACATACCCGCAATTCAGGGACATGAACCAGATGTTCCTTGAGATAATAAACGATGAATCCGCACAGGAAGAACCGCTTATTGTCAAAAAGGAAAGGGCGGGAATAATGGAACTTTCCGCACTCGAAGACGTCGGTGCACAATATTTAAGAAAGACAGGAAAAAAATTAAATGTAAGGGTTTGTGTGACCGGGCCACTGGAATTGTATCTTAATCAATTCGGCGGGACAGCATATAAAGATGTACTTAACGCATTTGCAGCAAGCATTGACAGGTTCATAGCCAATTCCATCGAAAATGCAAAACAATTCAGGATAGCAACAATATCGATAGACGAACCCAGCATCGGGATAAACCCGCAGATCATGTTCAATGACACTGATCTTATAGAAGCCCTCACGATAGCCACAAGAACTTCAGGATCAAAAAGCATCGATACGGAGATCCACCTTCATTCACCCCTACATTATAAACTTATATGCAAAGTACCATTTATTGGCATAATCGGAGTTGAATCCGCGGCTAATCCCTCTTACCTGGACCTGATCGATAAGAATGATCTTGAGGAATATGATAAATTCTTAAGGATCGGGGTTTCACGAACGGATATTTTTGGAATGGCTGCCGTGCTAAATGAAAAATACGGAACGAATGTCTGGAAGGATCCTTCCAGGCTTGAAGAAATCGTAACCGGGATGGAAACGCCTGGAATAATAGCAAAAAGGCTCAATAAAGCATATTCAATATTCAGCGACAGGATAAAATATGCAGGTCCTGATTGCGGACTTGGTTCCTGGCCTTCCCAGGAATTGGCCTTCAAACTCTTAAAAAACACAGGCATTGGCATAAAACAGTTCATGGATCAGAAAACAGGGTAATCGTTTAATAGAAGAGTGACATTATTTGATTTATGCGAGCAAAACAACGGGTAAATAATAAAAAAACCGCAAAATACCCATCCGACTCAAAAAATGCCGGAGCAAAAACGGTGACAGTAAAACCAGCGGGTTACCCATTAAAAGGAATGTTCCATGAATATCCGGAACCAAGCGAACTTGACGTTTTTGAGTTCTACGCAAGGGAGCAGTGGAATGGATTCATAGTCCGCAAAGGCGACTTTCTTTTTGACAGGCGGATGTTCCCGGATTTTGCTTTTAAGGTAATTGACGTTGAACCTGAAAATTCCGAAGTTGGAAAGAATACAAAATTCATTGTTGAAGATTATGAAATAGATTTTTTCGTCCCTGAAATAAAAAACCAGATTACTTTCAAAAATATAATAGGGCAGGAGAAAGCAAAACAAAAATGCAAGCTTATTGAGAGTTATCTTAAAAGCCCCGAAAAATTCGGGACATGGATGCCAAGGAATATTTTATTCCATGGACCTCCCGGAACCGGGAAAACAATGATGGCAAAAGCGCTTGCAACAGCCAGTGACGTACCCTTCCTCCCGGTTCGCGCTACAAAACTAATAGGAGAATACGTGGGTGACGGGTCAAGACAGATACACCAGTTATATGAAAAAGCAGAAGAGATGGCCCCTTGTATTATATTTATTGATGAATTCGATGCCATTGCCCTTAACCGGGGATACCAGGAGATCCGCGGCGATGTTTCCGAAATAGTAAATGCGCTGCTTACAGAAATGGATGGAATAGATGAGCACGATGGAATATGTACCATCGCTGCCACGAACATGCGCCATACGCTTGATCCCGCAATACGCAGCCGTTTTGAAGAGGAAATAGAATTCACGCTCCCAAATCTTGAGGAAAGGCGAGAAATATTGAAATTTTATACGGGAACTTTCCCCAGGAAACTTGCAAAAGATGTAGATATTGAAGAGCTTTCAAAACTAACACATGGTTTTTCAGGAAGGGATCTTGTGGAGAAGTTACTGAAGAACGCATTGCATAAAGCCATACTTGCAGGCGGCAAAGTAAAGATGTCGCACTTTGATGCTGCGCTGTCTGAATCTTCCCGAAAGAATTCCGAACCACCAACAGGAATGTTCGCATAATGGCCATAAAAAGGATCAGTTCGTTAATGGGAAACTTGAAGGAATCTTACGATAAGAGCAAGAATAAATCAGGATGGCGGGTACTTAGCGGCATGAACCGCGATTATCATGATACATTCATCGGCGGCGACAAGAAACTATGGCAAATAAAATCGGAAGAGGTAAAACCAGGAGAATTTGTTGCCGTGGGCATGAAAGTGTCCCGTTTTGATGAAGATCTTGAAAAAATAATGAAAACGGGTTCACCCGTGCCTTTCGGGACTGTGACGCCACTTGATAACAATATCTCTGTTATAATGGCAGGAATGCAGAACTATTCATCTGATTCCTCAAATCTTTTATGTAAAGAGCTTCTATCCGGCAAGCAGGCGGCTCTGGAGCAGAAACTTAATGCCCAGGTTGACCTGATGATGGAAGACCCGGCCTTTAGGAGAAAATATCGTGAACATAAGGATAGGCTAAAGAGAGCTTACCTTTGAAATTCCCAGAAAGGAATAAGTAGTTTAATAGCGATATTGCAAAACCCACGATAGTCCCGTAGGGTAGTGGTCAATCCTTCTGGCCTTTGGAGCCGGAGACGACGGTTCGAATCCGCCCGGGACTATATTTAATTATGCTATTTCTCTGGAAGTGTCCATTATGATTCCTCCCTCTATCTTGAATTTCAGGACACTGCCGTGTATGGGACGGTCCCTGGCTTTAGGAATGGTCAGTTCAGTTATGGTCTTATCGGTTTTTTTTGTAAGAGAAATATCAAAGACCGCATCGCAAATATTTATGATTTCATTTTCTATGATGGGTCTGTTTTCTCCTTTAAGCCCGTAGAGGAAACCAAGTCCATCACTTTTCTTGGTAGTGTCATAGATGACATCTATTAAGCCCCTTAATTTATTCCTTTTAACCTCCAGATACTGGAAAAACGTTATCGTATCAATGATCAGGTTAATCTCCTTAGCATCGATCAAATTCAATTCCTTGACAATGAAATCAAGTATCATATAATCCCTTATAACTCCACCAACCACTAATTTGCCACTTTTTTCATAATACTTCTTATGTACATCAATGAACTTGACATTAGATTCATCATATCCATATTGTTTTAAATTAGTTATTATATATTCTTTTTTGCGTTCAGTATTAACATAATAACTGGGTCTTTGCTGGATAAACTGGTATAAGAAAATCTCTGCCATGGTCATGGAGTCCGCCATAAGATATACAAGCGTACCGGGATAAAGGCCTCCCTCAAGCTCATTATCGAGTGTTGGAAGTCCTGTAGATAACAATTTTTCTGTCATGATTCGCCAGCTATTTTTTCGTAAGTTCAATGCCTTTTGATGTAATATCAAACCTGATAGGATCCAGCGATATCTTAGTATTCCGTATCTTCAGGATTTCTAAAAGGCGCTCTCTTGCTCCAGTAAATGGATTATCTTTGATCAAGGTCCGAAGCACACCATAAACTGAATATGAAGCTATGCTTTCAGTACGGCTATCGGCAGATAGATCCATTATGATCATAGCCGTAATATTTCTTTTTGTCAATCCGATTATCAAAGAATCAAATTGCCCCCTGAATTCATTGGGGGACATATTAAGTGTAAAAACCCCAAGGTTATCTATTAGAAGGCATTCAATATCAACGGGTATCCTTTCCAGTAATCCAATAATATTTGTTTGAAGTTTATCTATACCTTCTAAACCAAGATCCTGTAACTCCTGTGCATACATTGTACGTTCTTCGTATACTTTATCAATAAGCAAGGTACCATTTTTATATACGTTTTCAAGTGGTTTCCCGACCGATTCCGACTGGATTATAATATCTTCAGGCAATTCCTCGGTTGCAATGATCATCGATTTCCGTCCTTCCGAACATGCCTGGTGAATGAAACTTATTCCAAGAATGGTTTTACCTGATCCTGTTGTTCCTAATATCAGCAGGGCCCGTCCTATAGGATATCCGCCCTCAATAATATCGTCAAGACCCGTTACACCGGTATGTAATCTTTTCATAATTGTTCAAATTTATAATATATTCAATACATTATATACTATCGCTGTGCTTGCATCACACACCCAGACTTAATTTTATCCGACATAATCCATCCCCTCCCGCGATCGTTTCATTAACATATACGCTGACATTTTTATATATACGTACACCTATCCTGGCAAAAATAGCTTTTGTTATCATGCAAAGTGCAGGGTTTATTTTCCCATATTCTCCCCATGGGCATTTATTATTTCTCAAAATATATCCCTTTTCATCCGCTACTTCCACAGAAAAACCTCCCCCAAGTTTGTTCATTACATTGCAGGATATATTCGCGGTTTGAATGATTTCCTCCGGGATTTCATGAATATATTTGACCCATATCACATCTTCCACCTGTTTACTCATCTGGCTTATGACTTCATTCTTTCTTGCCGGTTCAATACTCTGGAGGAGAATGGGAAGTATATTTATTATTATTGTCCTGAAGTCATTTTGTGCCTCTATTTGTTCTTTGCTTTTGACAAGCTGTTCATAATAATATTTTATTCTCAGCAATGATCTGACTCTTGTAACCAGTTCCATGCTGTTAATTGGCTTGGTAAGGAAATCGTCCGCTCCAGCCTCTATTGCTTCTATCTTATCTTCTATATCGGACAATGCCGTGACTATAACCACAGGTATAAATCGAGTTGATTCGTCTTTTTTTAGTTTCGCGCAAACTTCATATCCGCTCAATTCCGGCATCATAATATCGAGCAAGACAACATCGGGTTTTTCTTTAGATATTTTTTCAAGTGCCTCCTTCCCGCTGGATGCAGAGACTATATCATATTCTTTTTCAAGATAACCCTGTATGATCTCAATATTTGTCGGTTCATCATCCACAACCAGTATCCTGGCTTTTTCTTCGTTATTTATCATTGTCCACTATTCTTTCCTGTATTTTTCCATCTTTTTCATGAAGCTTGGCACATCTATTGGTTTTGCGATATAATCGTCACATCCCTGAGAAAGGAACCTTTCCCTGTCCCCTTTCATAGCATAAGCCGTAAGAACTACTACTGGAATATTTGCATACGCAGGATTTTTTTTTATGATCTTCGTTGCCGTTATACCGTCCATGATTGGCATCTCTATATCCATAATTATAAGATCATATTGTTCCCTTTGTGTCATTTTGACAGCTTCTTCTCCATTTGACGCCCCATCAGCAATAAAGTTCATGGCCATACAAATATCCAGGATCAATTCCATATTCAGTGGAATATCTTCAACAACCAGCACCTTAGTCATAAGATCACAGTTCCTTTTTTATTTTCTATAGGTATTTGAAATGTAAATATACTTCCTTTCCCATATTTACTCTCTGCCCAGATCTTTCCTCCATGCAATTCCACCAATTTCTTTGAAATCGAAAGTCCAAGACCAGTTCCCTGATATCTCCTGGAAATTCCTGAATCAAGTTGCTGGAATAACTGGAATAGTTTCTCCATGTTTTCTTCTTTTATCCCTATCCCATCGTCTGAAATTGAGAATTGAGCCATATTTTCTTTTTTATCTGCATTTATTTTTATAGTGCCACCCTCTGCTTTACTGAATTTCACGGCATTGTCAAGAAGAAGATACAGTATATGTGAAAATTTTTCCCTGTCTGCTTCTATGAATTGCAATTGAGGATCGATATCTTTAGTGATAGTTACCCTGTTTTTATCTGCTTTTGGTCTTATGCGCTCTATATTTTCATCTACTACACCATTCACCGATATCTTGCTTATCGATAATTCCAGTTTTCCTGCATCCATAGTGATGATATCAAGAATTTCATTTACAAGACTGAGAAGATGCTGGCTGCTTCCTGAAATATTATCCAAATATTTCTGCTGTTTTTCATTAAGTTCACCCATTGTCTTTTGTTTCAGGATGTCTGAAAATCCGATAATGGAATTCAAAGGAGTCCGGAGTTCATGACTTATTGTGTTTATGAAATGGTTTTTCATTACATCTACCACTTTAAGATCTTCAAATGACTTTTTAATTGCGATATTCTGCTTGATTATGGTATTGGAAGCATCTTTTACTATCCATATCAGGGAAAAATATAATACACCCAATCCTAAAGATATCATTATCGCAACTGTAAGCTGCATATTGTATATATCGCTATCAATATTGTCCAATACCTGGTAAAGTTCAACTACCCCCTGAATCTGATCGGAATTGTTCTTTAATGGAACATAGATTTCCATCAGGCTTGAAAAATTCTCCCGTTCATAAATATTTTCTTCTTTCTTAAGATTTCGGTTTATTTCCACTTCAATAAATCCTTTTAAAGAATTATTCAATTCTTCGTTGTCATAGAAAGTCTGGCCGATCAAACCCCTTGCATCGGAATAAATAATTGTTCCATTAGTATTGAAGATCTTTATTCTTATTATTTCATCGGTTTTCAATGATTTATAGAATGATTCGAAGAATTTTTTCCCTTCTGTCGGGTCGTCTGCATTATATATTATCAGGTCTGTCAAATTATGATTCCTGGCATGTATTTCTACAATGGAAGCCGTCGTGTATTTGGTTCGTTCAATTACCATATTTTCGATCTTATAAGAAATTACCAGGTTAAACACAACTCCCAGAAGGACTATGATAACAATACTATATAATGAAAATTTTTTTATTAAATTATCATTGTGTTCAATCATAATCCTGACCATTTAAAGTAAGAAATGGCAATTACCCATAAGTGCATCGTAATATTGTTTTGTCTTCAAAAGTGATCTGACCCTTGCGGTTAGTTCTATAATATCAACAGGCTTATTCAGGAAATCATCTGCGCCTGCTTCTATCGCTTTGATCCTGGCCTGCCTCTCATTAAGAGCGGTAACAATAACGATGGGTATGGAAATTGTTTTTTCATCACCTTTAATCCGGCTGCATACTTCATAACCATTCATACCCGGCATCATTATATCAAGAATAATAAGATCCGGGGGAACTGTTCCCACTATGTTTAGAGCCTCATTCCCGTTATACGCTTTCAGGATATCATAATCCTTTGCTAAATAGTCTTCGAGTAGCTCAACATTAACGGGTTCGTCATCAACAATAAGTATTTTTGGTTTTATCAGGCTATGCCCTGATGTTTCATTTTCCTTTTGATCCATAACTCCATTCACTCTCCAATTTTCTTACCCTCCATTAACGGTAATTTAAAAGTAAAAGTCGTCCCCTCCCCGTATTTGCTTTCTGCCCAGATCCTCCCCCCGTGCAGTTCCACAAGTTCTTTTGAAATGGCAAGACCAAGACCTGTACCCCCGTATTTCCTGTATGTTGCAGATTCGATTTGCTGGAATTTATTGAAGAGTTTGACCATATCTTCTTTTTTTATGCCAATACCAGTATCAGATACGCAGATCTGGGCCATTTTATCATATTTTTTGGTGGTTATTGTTATAGAACCTCCCTCTGGTTTACTGAATTTTACCGCATTGCTGAGCAGGTTGAACAATATCTGTTTTATTTTCTGCTTGTCAGCTTCCAGGAATTCCAATTCAGGATCAAATTCTTTTATGAGATTAATATTATGCTTCATCGCAGTAGTCCGTATCATTTCCAGGGTATCATTTATCGTAGAGGGTAAAGATATTTTTTCAAGATTCATCTCTATCTTGCCGGACTCTATCTTGCTCAGGTCGAGAATATCATTTATAAGTGATAAAAGATGTTTGCTGCTATTCAGGATATTATCAATGTAATGTTCCTGTTTTTGATTCAATTCGCCGATCATTTTTTGTTTCAGCAGGTCTGAAAAGCCAATGATAGAATTAAGAGGCGTTCGAAGTTCATGGCTCATTGTGGAAAGGAATTCGGATTTGACCTTGTTTGCATTCTCAGCTCCTTCCTTCGCCTCCTTAAGTGATTCTTCAGCTACTATTAATTTATCATATGGCAATTCAATATATGAATGGTGGAGGGCAAGATATACATAATAAAAACCCGCACATTTTAGCAAAATTCCGGATGTTCCGAATGGATAAGCTACGATGTCACCTATACCCATCAGGATAAAACCATAAACCAGGTAGATTAAGCTCTCTTCTTCTGATTGTTTGAATCTCTTTGAATAAATGTAACTTGCATAAAAGATTATTAAAATACCCAACAACAAGAGAGAAATCCTCAAAGTTGATGGTTCGCCAACAGGAGAATTCGTACCGGGATAATTTGTAAGTATGTATCCAAGATAATATATTGAAGTTAAAGGGATTATGGATAATATTATAACGGAAATAAATAATATATATTTATTGAGTAATTGAAGCGTATCTTTGTAAAGATACGCACTGATAAGAAATAGCGGAGCAGTGATAATCTGGATCACTTCCTTAAATATAGTCGCTTTCTGGGAAGTATTTGGCGTAATAAAATCCGGCATGAAAGGATAGGAGAGCACATGGAATAATTCAAAAACCCCGATAATCAGGAAAGTTGCTCCCATGAAAAGCGTATGGTCATCCCTGCACCTGCCATATGCAAACCATGTCAGCGTAAAGATGGAAAATGATGCGAAAATAATGAAATATTCATTGATAAGAATAAATGTATTACCCAGAAAAGCAGATATTTCAATAACATAACCTGTTATAAAAATGCCAACCATTATAGCCAGTAATTTAAGTATGTATTTTAGACTCTTGCGCATAGATTTCTCAGATATGTATGCTTTCCGGGTATGAAATATGTAAATGTGATATAGACTATACCGAAGATATTTGATTGCACAATATTATAAGAACAGGTGTGAAAAAGGTGTCACAATATGTAAGGAAAATCACATGTCAATATTTAATATACGCCGTGCCAATTTAGTTAATAACAATAACAGGGGATTCTAAAACTGGAAAATTTTAAACAAACCGATTATTATTATCAGGATATAGAAGCCGTTCTCAAGTCGCTCGACACATCCGCGGGAGGCATTACAGAACAGGAGGCAGCAAGGCGTTTAGAGACGCATGGCTTAAACGAAATTATTGAGGAAGGAAAAATTTCCCCCATTGGAATGCTGATCTCGCAATTCAGGAGTTTCCTTATTATTATCCTTATTGCAGCAGCAACAATATCCGCTTTGCTTGGCGAGATCGCGGATTCGATCATAATTTTACTCATAGTTATTTTATCAGGTGTTCTGGGTTTTTTCCAGGATTACAGGGCGCAAAGAGCTATCGAAGCGCTCAAACGAATGGCAGCCCCCACGGCAAGAGTCGTGAGAAATGGCAGCACTTCATTAATACCAGCTTCAAGGATCGTGCCTGGTGACATAATCCTTCTCCAGACAGGTGACGGAATACCTGCCGATTCCCGCCTCATTGAAGCCATCAACCTTCAAATGAATGAAGCATCACTTACAGGTGAATCAGTTCCTGTTCCGAAGAATACAGATATTTTAGCAAAAGAAGCATTAGTTGCAGATAGAAAAAACATGGCCTATATGGGAACATCCGTCTCCTATGGGCGGGGAAAAGCTGTTGTCACTGCCACCGGAATGGGAACTGAACTCGGCAGGATCGCAGGTTTGCTTGGAAATATCGAAAGAGAAAAAACCCCATTGCAACTTAACCTGGACAGGCTCGGTGTATGGATAGGAATAATAACTATGATCGTTGTCGCATTTGTTTCGATCTTGGGAGTCCTGTGCGGATTTGAGGTTATTGAGATGTTCATATGGGGGGTTGCACTTGCAGTCGCGGCAATTCCTGAAGCGCTTCCCGCCGTTGTGACAGTGTGTCTTGCACTTGGCGTAAGACGAATGGTCAAGAGGCATGCGCTTGTAAGGAAACTGCCATCGGTGGAAACATTGGGAGCTACAACGGTCATTTGTTCTGATAAAACAGGAACGTTGACCCGTGATGAAATGACGGTCAGGAATATCTTTGTAGATGGAAAAATGTTTGAAGTCACTGGAGCAGGCTACGAGCCAGTCGGTAATTTCATGAAGGGCGACCTGAAGATCAAGCCAGAGGATAACTTAACACTTGGGAATTTGCTTATCATAAGTGCGCTATGTAACGATTCTGAGCTTGTGAATGAAAATTCAACATGGCGCATAAAAGGCGATCCTACCGAAGGAGCGCTCAATGTCCTTGCCGAAAAAGGTGGAATTCGAAAACGTGAGATGGAAAAAAGATACAGGCGCATTGATGAGATACCATTTTCATCCGAGAGGAAAATGATGACTACAATTTATTTGACACCTGTTGGAGAATATGCATATTCTAAAGGCGCTCCTGAAGTTATTTTGAATTCATGCACTCATGTTTTTCAGGATGGCTCTGTCGTTGAGTTCGTTGGCGCTGAAAAAGAACATATTCTCGATGTAGTAAAAAACATGGCTTCCATGGCCCAGCGTGTCCTGGCTTTTTCACAAAAGCCATTTAAGGAGGCCTTTTCGGTCAAGGATGCCGATAAAGAGATGATCTTTATTGGACTGGCCGGAATGATCGATCCCCCAAGGGAAGAAGTAAAAACGGCGATAGCAACATGCAAGAGAGCTGGAATAAAGACCGTAATGATAACGGGCGATCACCAATTAACAGCATGCGCAGTCGCAAAAGAATTAGGACTGTTCGATAAAGGGGAAACGGCGCTGGCATGCGTGGAACTGGATTCCATGGACGATAAAGAACTTGATCGGATCGTTGAAAATGTTTCAGTATATGCAAGGGTAGCACCTGCGCATAAAATGCGAATAATCGATGCCCTCAAAAAGAAAGGGCATGTTGTTGCAATGACCGGGGATGGTGTAAATGATGCGCCGGCTTTGAAGGCGGCAGACATTGGTATAGCCATGGGCATTACAGGAACAGCTGTCAGCAAAGAAGCATCAGATATGATCCTGACTGATGATAATTTTGCATCCATCGTTTCTGCTATTGAAGAAGGAAGGAATATATTTAAGAATATCAAGAATTTCGTCCTGTATGGGCTTGGATGCCATATTGGGGAAGTGTTTATCGTTCTTATAGCAATGCTGGCATGGCAGCAACTTCCTCTTATTGCGATCCAGATACTCTGGATAAACCTGATAACCGATGGGCTTCCTCCCATGGCGCTTTCGATCGAACCCCCCGATAAGGTTTTGATGACTCAGCCACCAAGGAGGCGGGACGAAGGGATTATCACTAAAAGATTACTCTTCTACGGCCTGGCGGTAGGCGCTCTTATAGCCCTCCAGGCACTTTTATTATTCAGGTGGTCGCTTGATGAGTCAGGTCTTTTAAAGGCAAGAACGATGGTTTTTACATTAATAGTCATTTCAATGATGTTCAATGCCTTCAACTGGCGCTCTGAGAGGCTTTCGCTTCTGGATATCGGGATTTTTTCGAACAGGACGCTTTTGTATGCTGTGGGCAGCACTATCTTGCTACAGCTTCTTGTTATTTACACGCCTGTGCTAAATGATCCTTTTAATACGGTGCCGCTGGGCCTGGTGGATTGGGGGATCATCATGCTTCTCGCATCAACTACGATTATATTTGTTGAAGTTGCGAAGTTTTTGGAGGCGAAGTGGGTGTAAGGATTTTCTGATCCTTTCATCCGCCCAATGAACTGTGGAACCTGCGCCCCCATGTGCATAGATGCCCCCAGGTTACGCCCAATGTGACGCGCCGAAAATTAGAAAAATACAAAAGTATCGACCGGGAACACGGATGACGCTGATTGGACGGATTTTCACGGATGATAATATCCGTGCGTATCCGCATAATCCGTGTGCTATAAAAGCGCGAATATCTATATATTTCTCACAATTTCAATTCAAATCCAATTATTGGATGCTCAAGCCCGAAGTTCGAGATCACCTCAGGATGTATCTCTCCGAAAACTCCTGCTTTTTCACCATTTATGATCACATCCGCGCGCCTGCCTTCGATGAATGCAGGATCGCCGGATTGTGCGACTGTATATTCAATGCGTCTTTCTCTTAATAATGCGTCCATGATCGCCTGAATCTCAGTAAAATTGGCCTGCGGATGGATAGCGACACAGCCAAGGCGCTGCCATGTTGCGCAATCAAGGACCACTTCGCCCGCTTCGAAAATGCGCTGTGGCAATTCGCGGTGTTTATTTATTGAAAGTATTTCAAGAAGTGTTGGAAGTATTGTCGGGCGCACTATCGTATGGTCCTCGCTTATGGGATACAGGATATGCGTGATACCTTTTGCTTTTTCCCTTCGCATCATGTCAAATTGCATTTTTTCGTTCGTGAGAGTGAATGGCATAACCTCAAAATAGCCAAGACCGGTCATTATTTCGTTAATTGAATCCCTGACCCTGGATATCTTATGGGAATTTCCTGTGGTCGTGGTTGACGGGAGCAGTGGTTTTATTTTGTCAAATCCGTATGCGATCGCAATATCCTCTATGAGATCGCAGTTGTGCAAGATATCAGCGCGATATGCAGGAACTGAAACTTTGATGATATCCCCGTCAGCTTGCGCTGCGTATCTTATTTTTTTGAGGCAAGAGATAATTTCTTCATTCCTGAGCCTAAAACCAAGTAGTTCCTCAACTTCACTCGCTTTCAACTTCATTATTTTAGGTGAAATATCCGGTGACTCTATTTTTCCATCAATCAAAACAGATTCTATCTGTACTTTGCGTTCTGCAAGTGAGGCTAATACGATATTTAACGCGATTGACACTGAAGGGTCGAGTCCTGTGACCTCAATGAACAGGTCGGTCGTTGCTTCTGTCACTTTAGTCAGCTCTCCGTTTATTATTGGAGGGAATGAAAGGACATTATCATTCGCGTCTATGATAAGAGGATATTTCTTGAATTTTTCAAGAATATTTGCGAACTTGACACCTTTGGGATGTTTTTCAAGTATCTCGCGCATTGTAATGGGTTCTTTGAAGTCAAGGGGTGTGAATTTAAAATCAGGTTCCTTTGCAATGTAGCGCAACGGGGGTATGATCTTTTCCATGTCGTGTACACCGATGGATACTTTTTTCCTGTTCCTGCCAACTGCCCAGTGTAAGGATTCCTGAAGCGCCATTAGTGATTCTATGCTTCGCGAATTGAATTTTATCCCGCGTACGATGGCGCAAGCAAGATAAGGTCTTATCTCCATGATCTCACGGTCACGGGTTATTTTCATCCCTGAAGATCTTACTTTGAACTCCTTTAATCCGGTTTCGATGCCAAGGAATCCTTTTATTGCGCGAGATACACCTTCTGTGCTGTATAGGTCGGGCCTGTTCGGGAAGAATTCAATATCGACATGGTCGTTTTCTATCCGTTCGATATCGCACCCCATCATAGGAATGCGTTTTATAACTGTATCTTTATCTAGTCCGCTGAGTTCTTCAAGGTCATCGTAATATAATGTAATAACAGGCATTTTTATCAGCCGAAAAACGATTGGAAGATATATTAATCATTCTGTTATCGACAAGCTTAATATATATTCCTGCAATAAATGCTATGGAGGTATTCTATGGGATGCCAGCATTTCAAAAACGCACGCTGTATGCTTGACCCGAAGTTTCATAAACCAGTCCAGTCCGAGATCACAAGCTTTTGTGATACAGAAAATTATAATTATTGCCCGATTGTAAATAAGTATAGTGGACTTGAAGGAATGTCTTGCGGTTGAAAATTGAATGTCTTCGATTACAAGATGAAGCTTATAAAAGTCTTGCTGCCTTCGGAATTTGCTAATCAATAATAAGATGAAAATCGAATCCAAAATCGTCGACCAGAGAAAAATTAGCTGCCCTATGGCTTAACATACTGGCTTAATATGACCATCCTGTTCCTTTATCATTAGGCAAAGCGCTGAAAGATGTTTATTCAGGGAATAGTAAGCCCAACTTCCGAATACCTTGATCTAAAATCTTAACAATATATTCGACCAAAAAAGATATTAATTATATTATCCCCTTTTTATATGCCGAGGGGATAATATAATGAGGCAAGTACCGAAAAT
>Ga0172375_10000861_pt1 | contig 49138 bp, 60 predicted proteins | sample LakKiv1m_FD_114537 | JGI IMG/M metagenome (GOLD analysis project Ga0172375, IMG submission 114537) | Freshwater microbial communities from Kabuno Bay, South-Kivu, Congo - kab_092012_11.1m | ecosystem: Environmental > Aquatic > Freshwater > Lake | place: Democratic Republic of the Congo... | reverse complement strand
AGGGATTCCTCTCAAGAATATTTTACCCTATTTCTGAGGAACTTTGCCTGTTTTTTTATTCCTTCCTTATATACTGTCCCTACAAGCTGCCACTAAGATTAGCATGCTCTCTATACCGCAGTATTTATTGTAAATAGTACAATGATAATTACTGATATTGATTTTATTATGAAATCTTTTTTAAAGTTTATCATAATATATTTAAAAAAATACCACTTTGCTGATTTACTGCTATCAGCTCTGCGGCAAATTTTGCATAGCAAAACTTGGGTTAATAAAAATTAAACATTTTTTGATGCTTTCTTAATAAGATTATAGCACAAAAAGCGCCTTTTATCAAATCTTATAGCTTGTAATCTTGTCCCGCTGCGTCGGCGGGATTTGCCCGCCGACGCAGCGGGACAAGGCCTGTCAATTTGGGCGCGTAAATCTTAATATAAGGAATAAATATATGAAAAAACATATTACATACGCGTAAATGATACCTGAAAGGAGTTCGCGGGTTTTTTGGTTTTTGAAAAATCTGATAAGAATAAGAAGAATCGCTATGGGGACAGCGAGAATTAAAAAATTATTAAGGCCGGAGATATTATAGAATAAGAATAGCACTATTTTTTATCTTTATGATTTATGACCACCAGCCAGAAAGCGGTTGCCCACACGAGAAGGATGATGGTAAATATGCTTGTCAGTATGTAATGCTTATTTGCGTGATAACCCTTTATAAAAATCAGGTTTATAATTACGAGGAGGCCGACCAGGAGAATTATTATGATTTTCAATAGATTAAACATGCGCTTTTTATCTTGCGGCATAATCCAATTTTAGAATAGTCTATTTTTTAAAAGCCTTACGCCCGCCTCGTATCTGAAGCTGGGAAGCTCTTCTTTGCCAGCAAACTCCTTAATCCATGCGACCCTGCCTTTAAATGACAGGTATTTATCGCTATTGGGGTCTTCCACTTTTATATCTAAAAGAGAGCCTCCGAGGAACTTTGTGTTAGCGGAGAACCTTATGCCGTTTACAGATATGTTTTTTGTAACACTTTCTCCAGCGCGCCTTGCCTCAGAATCAGAATAATTTAACTTGAGCGCAATATCATATCTTTTAGATTCGCGCCTGTCATTAATAAAATCCTGTTTTTTCTTGTTTTCAAATATTTTTTTAAATAACTTCATAACGTTATACCAGCAGGCTTGTCTTTTTCAGAGATTCTATCAGCCGCCCTATATGGAAAAGGTCTGGGTTTAAAAATTTTACGCCTGCCTCAAAAACATGGTCTTCGTTTTTACCTGCAGGGGCATCCCACACCCATGCTACTTTGCCTATGCATCTGAACGCCACATCTGTATTATATTTGAATATCTCCAGGTCTACTATAGTTCCTGACTTTATTTTTTTTAATAATGGCATCCTGATCCCGCCGCCGCTTATATTCCTAGTGGTGCTGCAGAATTCCCCATCCGCGCCTTGCGGGCTATATCTTACTGCGAGTTCTCCGCTTACTCTTTCAAAAAGCCTGTTTTCGCTTCCTGCAAGCATAGAACGCACCTCCTTTTTATTTAGGAACAAGGGACAAGAGACATGGGACAAGGCAGGATTTAAAATCTATATATGAGATTGTTTTTCCTTGTCTCTTGTTCCATGTCCCTTGTTCCTAATATAGTTTTATCCCGTCGTATGGACAGTATCTTGCATCTCCTCTAAATATTCGCCTGCATTTTGGGCACATAACCTTTATTGGTTTATTAGAGATCACGCTTTTTTCGTTAATTGCCGCAACTTGGACTTGAGGGGCTTCCGCTGAATAAGCCTTTGAACTATTCATAATCTTACTGGACTTGGCATCTATCTTTGATATTATTGACGGGATCTCTTTTTCCATCATCTGTATCCTCTGTGACGTATATGGGTGGCTGCGAAGAAAGATTGGCCCCATATCGCCTTTACTTTTTTCATTAAGTTTTTTTAGGAATGAGACCATCGCGTAAGGATCGTAACCTGCCTTATAAGCATATTTTGCCCCAAGCCTGTCTGATAAGAGCTCGTCATCCCTTGAATATCCAAGCGAAACAAGATTAAATGTAAGATCTATAGCCTTCTGCATCTGGCCTATGCTCGCATTTTGAAGGGCTATATTCATCAAGATGTCGTAGCCTAACTGCGTCTGGAGTTTTTTTGCGATATGCCTTGCCGCGACATGGCCTATCTCATGGCCTATCACGCATGCCAGTTCATCATCGGTTGTTATATCAAGAAGCCCTGAATTTACATAGATATATCCGCCAGGCATCGTAAACGCGTTAATTTCTTTGTCTTCAACTACAGCAAAATGATACTTAAGGTCAGTCCTGTCTGATACCTTCGCGAGTCTTTCCCCTATCTCTGTTATCTTGCTGACCTGTTTTGGATCTTTTACGAAAGCATATTGCTTAGCCACTTGCATTGCCATATTCTGGCCAAGAGCCACTTCCATAGGCGTAGCTATAAGCACGAGCTCTTTTTTTTCTGTTGCGGGATTATACATCGTAGCGCAGCCGGAAAGAGTTAATGATGCGATGAGAAGTATTATTATAAATAATCTTATCATAATAGCTATATTTGTTACAAGTTGCAGGTTTCAGGTAACAGGTTTGTGTTAATAGCTATGTTTGTTACAGGTTATCCCTCGCGTCAGAATATAAAATTAGGGACGCTCGGGACAGGCAGATTACAGGTAAAAGCGTAAGATTTGTGTTAATAGCTATGTTTGTCACAGGTTACAGGTCACAGGTTACAGGTAAAAGCGTAATGTATGTTACCATACGTTTCTACCTGCGACCTGTTACCTGCAACCTGATACCAAATCGCTTCTTTCCCTGCGTTTCTACCTGTTACCTGCAACCTGTTACCATTAGCTACCAATATGCTTCTCTCCTATTTTTTCATACATGAGATCGCACAGGAATTTTAAAAACGTGTTCTTGTTATCCTCTTCTATTTTTCCAAACTCAATGCCAGTGCTGTAAGACTGGCTTTTTGGCGAAAGAAGCTCCCTTGACCACACAACAATGCCTTCCATATGAGCCGGGTTCAGCGCCTCTGGCACAAATATATTAAGATCAACCTTATCCCCGACTTCCATCTTGTCGTTAGTAAGTAACTGCATCCCTGCCGCGCTTACATCCTTAGTTGTGCCGACCTTCTCTGCTCTTGGTTCTTTTCGGATAATATATTCTACTTTTAACGCTATATAAAATCTTATAAACCTTCTTTTCTCTCTCACGCCATCTCCCTGATCCTGTAATTTAGTCTAATTTTGTTATATTGAGTTTTGGGACTTCTATACTTTCATATTCAACGCCAGCCTCTTTAAATAACTCTATAAAGTTTTTATCAGCGTAATTGCCGCATGTGACAAACCTCATTATCCGGCTATTTACGATAATCTTAGCGCAGAGGATACATGGCGAATGGGTGCAATATATTGTGCTGTCAGTGATATTTATCCCATGCAGGGCTGCCTGTATAATAGCATTCTGCTCCGCGTGTATTGCCCTGCATATCTCATGCCTCTCTCCTGAAGGGATGCCTCTTTCATCCCTTAAACAACCTAATTCTATGCAATCTTTTACTCCTCTTGCCGCGCCGTTGTAGCCCGTTGTAAGTATCTTTTTATCCCTTACAATAACCGCACCCACGTGATGCCTTCGGCATGTGGACCTTTCAGCCACAAGAAAGGCCATTTTTAAAAAATATTCATTCCATTCAGGCCTTTTGAATTTCTGCGATTTTTTCATCTATCTTCCTGTAAAGCCCCTTTAAACTGGAGTCGTTTATGATTAAAGTATCTGCGAGCCTTAGGCAGTTTTCCAGCTGCTGGTTAGTATCCCTGCCTATATTTTCCTTTCTTTCCTTTTCTGCAAATTCTTCCAGCGTTCCTGGATCTCCAGGCCTGTTCCTGGAAACAATCCTCCTGAACCTTATCTCCTGCGGGGCATCCAGGCCTATCAGGATAAAATCCCTTAATTTCCTAAACGCCTTTATTTCAAAAGGGTTTCTAATCGAGTCTATTATATAATTACCCTTATCTTTAAGCTTTTTTATAACAGCGTTTGCTAAAACCGAAGGCCCGTTCTTTTCTCTTAATTCATTTCCTAATCTTATAAGATTTTCGCGCGATAGGCCTATACCCCTGGCCTTAGCCTCCTTTCTTAATACATCAGAAAGAGAATAGTATTCAAAACCCTTTGATTTTAAATAATCAGCTGCCTCGCCTTTTCCAGAGGCGTTTGCGCCAGTTAACCCTATAATCAATATTTGATATCCTCGTCTATTTTACAAGAGAGCCTGGCGCAACAGGCCTGTCAGGAGAAAGGACAGACAGGATATCCCCGTCCTGAGCCGCAAGTATCATGCCTTTACTTTCCACGCCTCTTATCACAGCGGGCTCAAGGTTTTCAACCACAGCCACTAATTTTCCCAGAAGCTCTTCCTTGCTATAACCCTTCTTGATCCCTGCGACTACCTCTCTCTCTTCTTCTCCTATGACAATTCGCACAATATAAAGCCTGTCCGCGCCAGGATGGTCAATCACATCCTTTATCCTGGCTATCCTTATGTTAAGTTTTTTAAATTCCTCTATGGTTATCATCTAATTCTCCTAGGGCCTTTTCAGCGTGTTCAGGTGAGTTATCAATATTGCCTCTGATTCAGGGTTAATGTTTCCAAACTTTATACCTGTGTAAAATATTCTCCTGCCGTGATCGTCGTTAGAGCGTAGCTCCTTCACCCATATTACAGAACCCGTGGCTTTTACTGGTTTTGAAAAACCAGGCACCTCTATCTCTATTTCAAGGCTGTCTTTTTCTTTAAATTTTTCATACGAAGAGACACAAAGGCCTTTCCTGGAGATATCGCGGATCTTGCTGTCTGCAGGCCTTGTGCCAGATTCAATCCTGTTATATCTTATTTTCAGGCCTTCATTAAACCTTACAAATTTCCTCTTCTCTCTTAGCACCCAGTATTTATTTGCTATGCCATGGGTAATGTCTTTTCTCGCCCTGGCCTCTTCCTTTACAATAAGCGCAAGCATTAATATCAAAATTAACAATATGATTATATGTGCTAAATACATTTAAATCTCCACAAGCTCGTAGATGCCGGCGCCCAACTTGATCTTTTCAGAATGCCTTATCTGCGCGAGCGGATCTATCCCAGGAAAGGCCTCTTTAAACCTATCTATGCCAACAAGGTCTATAGAAGCCTTATCTATAGCCACAGGGTCCATACTGCATAATATCCCTATATCAGGCGCTATTGGCGCCTCCTCTTTTGACATACAATCGCAATTTTTAGTCACATGTTCTAAAAAATTTAAATACACGATCCTGGAATTCACAGCCTCTTTCACGCCTAAGGCATATTCTACCATCTTTTCCTGAAATTTTACAACATTTTCGTCATATTTTATATCAATAGCCCCCGGTCTGCACGCTACAGTGCATTCCCCGCAGCCAATGCATCTTTCTTTCACAAGTATCGCTTTTTTCTTTGCTATACCTATGGCATTGGCCGGGCATACATTCATACAGGCACTGCATCCAATGCATTTCTCAACAGTTATCTCTGGAAGCGTGCCCGCGTGCTGCAACAGCTTGCCCTGGCGCGAGGCACAGCCCATGCCAAGGTTTTTAAGGGCTCCAGAAAATCCTGATTGCATGTGGCCTGTCACATGAGACAAGCATATAATACTGTCAGACTCGCATATCCCCCTGGCTATTTTAACGCTTTCGAAGTGTTCGCCCCGTATTGGTATGTTTTGCCCGTCGCGGCCATGCAGGCCGTCAGCTATGATTATAGGCACGCCTGTCTTGTCAAGGCTATAGCCGTGGCCGGCTGCCACATAAAGATGCCCTACGGCGCTGGATCTTTTTTCTCTATAAAGCGTGCAGGTCTCAGCCATAAAAACATTTTCTGTCTTTTTCTTTAATGAATCTAAAAGCCCTGCCAGCCATACAGGCTTTATATATCCTGAAGTGCCCTCTTCTCCAAAGGTGAGCTTTACTGCGGCAAAGCTGTTTTTGCTGATAAAGCCGCACATCGGTTCGATATGCTGCCACGCGCGCAAAACAGCATCGTTCACGATATTGTCCGCTGACCAGTCCTGAAGTCTTTTAACGTATACCTTACCGGGGGTTATCTTTTGGGCTTTGCTGGAATCTTTCTGCAAAGGCTATCCTCCTCTTTATTGGCGGATGGCTGTAAAGCATGATTTCATAGAATATGTCAGGATCCGCGTCTCCCATATTCTGCTCGCAGAGTTTTTTCATTGCGGTTATAAAGGCATTGGGGTTGCCTGTGGCCTTAAGGGAAAACTCATCCGCGTCTTTTTCCATGTGCCTGGAAAAGGCATTTTCTACAGGGATAAAGGCTATATTTAAAAAAGATACTACACAATATATCAATACAAGCGATTCGTATTCATAAAAATGAGCGAAACCGAAATAAGCGCGCAGCTTCAAAAATAGCTCATTCGCGAAAAAAAATGTTATAAACGTAATGAACCCGCCTGATATTATAAGTTTCCATATATGATTAAGCCTGTGATGCCCCAGCTCGTGAGCCATAACAGATTCTATTTCATCATGGCTAAAATTTGAAATAAGCGTGTCGCAAAGCACTATCCTTTTCTGCTTTCCTATGCCCAGCAGCGCGGCATTGGCCTTTTTCGTGTCTTTGCTTATATTGAGTTCATATACCCCGCTGAGTTTAAACCCAAACCTTGACACAAGCCGGTTAATCCTGCCCTCTAAAACAGCGTCTTTAACAGGGAGGTATTTATAAAAAAAAGGGACTATTACAACAGGGGCGAATTTAGCTAATAACACTGATACTAAAAACCATAAGGCGGCTGTCCATAACCACCAGTAAAGCGGGCTTAGTTTTAAGAATAAATACATCGCTATTACAAGAGGCGCGCTTATAATAAAAGCGATGGAGTTTTTCTTGGCCTCTCTTATAATCCAATCCTTTAAGGTTTGATTAGATAGAGAAAACCTGCGCTCTATGATAAAATCAGAATAAAACTCCAGAGGAAGGTTTATCAGGTAAAAAAAAGACCCTGCCAGCATATAAAATATAATCAAACTGACATATTCGCCGCTGGAAAACGTGTGAGACAGGTTTTTCAAGTAAGTTGGGATACCTGTAATTAACGAAACCCATAAAATTATAGGCGTTAAAAATATATTGGAAAGCGCGATCCTGTGTTTTATGGCAGAATATTTTTTTGAGTTATTTAGCATGCGTATTTCTTATGGTATTTAAAATTTTTATATACTCACTGCTTCTGTAATCAGGATATGTCCATTCTAAGGGCGTGAACCCGCTTTTTCTCCATACAAGTGTGACTTCCGCGTATATCCCATTATTAAGATATATCCTGTGAGAGTAATCTTTTGTAGTAGCTAAGACAAACTTTGCGTCAGATATATAGCCAGGGTCTATATTTATGCGCCTTTTTTGATTTAAGCTGAATTGATCTTCTAAACGGTTAGATAAAAGCTTGATAGCAGCTATCTTCTGAGGATAGACAGGTTTTTTAAAGGAAATAAACTCCCTCTTTAAAGGATATCCGATCTCTTTATTGTAATAATCCGTATAATTAAAAGGGATGACAGGGCTTCTATAATCTACGGGCCCGAATTTTTTAACAAAAAACTCTTCGGCATTATCGAAGAGTTCAGGGTTTTTTGCCAGCATCCCTATTACAAGTTTTACTGTTTCCGGCTTTTTTGCCTTGCCCATTATTTATTGCGGCGAATCTTTACTGGCTTATCTGTATCTCCGCTGGATCCAGGTTGCCTGACGCGATATATTCCTCTGCTATCTTCTGGTCTTTCTTAGATATATCCGTGAAAAATATAGCTATGTTATAGTGCGCCTTGTCAGCGTCTTTTAATATTGCGGGTTCTGACCTGACTACAACGCCTTTGCACCTGATTTTTCTGGTAGGATTACTGCTGTCTTTGCCAGGAACCAAAAGCACAACATCTATCTTTGACATAGGCGGCAGGTTTCTCGTTACCCTGCAATAAGCGCCAGACGAGCTTATGTCAACTGTTTCTGTAATGACATCAAAAGCGGAATCCGCAAGCTTAAGAGGTATATTTTTCCTAGCCCTTATATTTTTACGGCGCTCTATCATAAATTACGCTTCCTTTTCTTTCTTTTTTAAGGCCGCTTTAACAGCCTGATGCCAGCAGCCCTTAGAACAGTAATAAGCGTTATTCTTATAATACCATGATTTTCTTTTAAGCCTTTTGTTGCATTTCATGCAATTTGTTGGTTTTTCTATCGTTTCCGGCGTTTTCTTTGCTTCATCCTGTTTCTTTGCTTCTTCTGGCATCTTATTTCCTCCGTATGCTTCTTATGGGGCATTTGTTACACAATGGTTTTTTCGATTTACATATCGATTTTCCCAGCTCCACTATTAACGCGTGATACTCATTAAACAAACCAGGGCCTCCTGGAAGATTATCTGTAAAAAAAGACTGTATTTCTCCGTATTCTGCGGACTCGCTTACAAATCCATGCCTTGAGAATATCCTCTTTGTATACGCGTCAACCACAAATACAGGTTTATTGCCCGCGTACAAAAGAATACTGTCCGCTGTTTCCCTGCCTATACCCTTTACTGACAGGAGTTCGTCTCGTAATTTACGCACCTCCTGCCTGAACATCTTGTCTATTGACCCGGCATAAGAGACGTTCAGGAATTTTAAAAAATTCTTTACGCGATTCGCCTTTACATTATAATACCCAGAAGGCCTTATAAGCATAGCAAGCTTTTTTTCAGATATACCGGCAAGCTTGCTTACACTTAACGACTTTTCTTTCTTAAGGTTGCTGATGGCCTTCTCTACGTTTACCCATGCGGTGTTTTGCGTAAGAATCGCGCCTATTATTATCTCAATTTTCGTATCGCCTGGCCACCAGTGCCTTGGACCGAATTCAGCGTGAAGCAAATCATATATTTTTAATAAAGATCGGCGTGTTCTTTTGTGTCTCAACTCTCGGCGCGCTTTTTTATCCTTGAAGCCAGCTCCACTAAAGCGCTGTAATATTTAGTATCCCTGGGGTCAGTCCGCGTAACAGGGAGTTTTACCTGCTTGTCTTTCTGGGTATGCTCTTTAAATGAATACACATTTAATTCGGTTGTGCCTGCGTTGTCTTTAATCTCCAAAGATACGACAAGCCTGTGCCCTATCTTCGCGCCAGCGTCTGCCCATAACTCTTTCATAATAGAAAGCTCTATAGGGGTTGTAGCCAGTATATTACCTGTTACCCTGTTTGAGATAATAACAGAATAACCGTTTTCCCTTAAAACCATCAGCGCGTATGAATACACATCGCCAGCAGGCGCGGTTACGTTCGCCCTTACAATGCTGGATCCCTGGACAATATTAAGCTTATCAGGGCTAAGGGTTTCAATATTATCGCTTCCCGGGCCTGCGTAACCTGTTGAAATTGTCTCTACGGGCACTGCTGATTCAACCCTGGCCTTATCCCCTAGAATAGTTGTCCATTTTGATTTTTTTTGTCCCTGATAGTCAATTTCCCGTTCTGCTGGCTTGTAGCCAGGAGAAACTGCCTTTGCTGGGGCCGCTGCCTTATCCCCTAGAATAGTTGTCCATTTTGATTTTTTTTGCCCCTGACTGACAATTTCTCGTTTTACTGCCTTGTAGCCAAAAGGCCTGCTCGTTTTCTTAACAATCAGGATACTATCGCCCTCTTTTATATCCCTGTCTTTTTCAACAATATTTTCTACAAGTTGTTTTACCTGCTCTTTCTCGATCTTCAATATCTCTGCCGCAGCTACATCCCCTCTTACTTCAACAATCTGCGCCTCTGCTAATTTATCAGCATCTCTATGGACAATAAGCCCGTCCCCTATTTCAACACCCTGATTCTCGCCTGCCTTTATTATTATATACTCCCTGTCAGGGTTTATGCTCATGACTTGAGAATCTATCTCTATTGTCCCGTCATCCTCCTGGCAGAAAGCAACTCCATGCAAGAAAGCGCAAAAAATAAACGCAACAATTATATTTTTTATCATATTAAATGCATTTTAATACAAAAAAAACAAAAATACAAGTAATATTTTTGCGGATAAGAGGATAGTTATGGTGATTAAAAATTAATGAAGGGAATATCTGCAGCCCTTGTCAAAGGCTTCTCTAAAGTCATATCTGTTGTGGAAATCTTCCTTGCGGTCCTTATCTGTTTTTCCCAGCAGTCCTGAATCTATTAGATTGAAAACGATCTCTCCAAAGTCATTGGTGGATTTTATGCCCCATTTTTCAAGCACAAGCCTCGCCATTGGACCAAATTGATCCAGGCAATAGTCCCGCGCTCCGTCAGACAGCTCCTGGCCAGTAACATGGCCTTTTCTTTTAAGTTTTTTCATAGTGTAGTCCAGGCTAGCCATGATAAAAGAATATGCCTCTGGATTATATCTTTTATCTTTATCTAGTATCTTTAATAAAGAAAAGACCTTATTCATGTTTTGTTTTTTATTATCTTGGGCCATAAGCGCTAAAAAGTATACCCTGCGCTATTGGTTTTGTCAAGTTACCCTGTCCCGCTGCGTCGGCGGGATATATCCCGCCGACGCAGCGGGACAACGGTGATCAACGCCAAATGGTTTATAGTTTAATGAATTTACGGCTGCATTAGCGGGGATAAAAATCGCGCGCCTATATTAAATTTTTCGGAATATGGCTGGCTTGATATCCAGATGACTTCTGCCAGTGCCTGTATCGGCTCTGTGTGCCAGGGAGGCCGCAATTCGCACATGATTTTAGAATTTTTTGGGAGGAATTCGTAGGAAACAAAACCTATCCCGCTATTACTAAGGTCTTTGGCGACAGTGTCGCTGTATCTCTGTGCCCCTTTTTCATAATAGCGGACAGGTGAATCAAACAATATCCTGGAAGCGACCCTTTTTTCCATTTCCATACTTAAATTATATCACAAAACCAGAGCTTGTAAAGCGTGAATTGGGCCAGCGGCTACTCTACTGCCCCTATTTTTTCCACTATAGAATTTATCCTTATGGCGTCTTTTCTCTTTAAATTCGTAAATTCCAGGCCTGTGTCAAACAACTCTGTCTTTTTCTTCTCTTCCTTGCTTGCTATTACCCATGCCACAGTCCCATCGCATTCAATCACAGACTCGCCATCCAGCAGATCCAGGCGTATCTCCACAGGCGCGAATATGCCGAGGTCTTTTGACAATATTACGCATATGCCGCCTAACCCTATATTCTCAGTCTGGGTAGATACCATGTCCTTCTGGTCTTTTCTTCTAACTGACAATACGCATGGATAATTAGCCCTGGGAAATTTCCTTCTGTTTATTCCGCCCCACATAGCACCCTCCGAATTTTGTGAAACCCCGCCCTTTTGGCGGGACTTCTTAAAATATCCGCCCAAAAGGGCGGGATGAAATAAAATTCGTCCCGAGCGGCCAGCTTTTTACTATGCTGCCGCGAAGGACTTGTTTCTTTATTACTTATTCATCTCCTGTATTAAACTTTCTATCGGCTTGCGTTTTCCTGACAATAAAAAACGGTAATTTTCTTCGTCTATAGAGGTGTTGGAATAAGGCGCTATAACTATAAAGGAATAGCCCTTTTCTTTGAGGGCCTTGGTTATGCCGCGGCTGTGAAACCCGCCTGTAATAATAGCGCTTACGCCGGCATTGGCCTCCTCTATCTTTTTTATAGCGTTATTAGACATGGCTATATCTCTTTGATAGGCTATATCATAAAAACGCTCCAGTTCTGCCAAGCGGTTGTCTATCAAAGACGGGTCATAATCAATGCCGCCGGCATCCTGAGATAATCCAGTTATCGTTGATTTAAAAAAACCCACATTGCAAGACGCCTTGTTTTTAAGGTAATATTCATACTGCTCGTTAGAAACCCTTATATTAAAAAGGCTGTCGATCGTGTTTATTTTCTTGATCGCGTCTGTGAGGCTCTTCTGGCGCTTGTCTTCTGATAAAAAATCCATGGTATCGTAAGTCAGGTCGTCTATCTCTTGAAAAAGGGATATCCCGTCTAACATATTAGTCTTGTTTAGATAGTCTGTGTATTTTGACAATTCAGGATAACCCGAGAGCCCGCCTTTTATGTATTCATTCGTTAACTTATTTAGATGGGAATAAAACCCATATGGAGACAACTTTTTATCTTTAAATAAGGCCGCCTTCATGGCAAATTCGTCAAGGTCTTTATTTTTTTCTCCAGGGCTCAATACAGACTGAAGGTTTTTTAATGCTGTTTGAGACTCCTCTATTATCTTTTTCTGGTTAATCTGTTTCTCCAGCGCAAGGGTTTCCCTAAAGAGGCTGATATTTTTATATCTCTGCGCGGCTTCAGGATTGAGACTAAGCAGAAAATCCAGATACTTAGACGCATCCAATCTCGATGCCTCATAATCGTTGTATTTAGCGTCTATTTCGAGGAGTTTTTTAGAATAGACCTTGGATTTTAACTTATTCAACGTTTCTTTTACATTGTTTATAAAGACCATTGTGTCGGGGTTGCGCTCCATTATTTTATTGAATTCTGATATGTTCTCAAAATATATATCTTTATTTTCTATGCCCCATATGGGAAGTTTAGGGTATTTGGTTATAGAAAGGTATTCCTCTCCTGTGAGCTCTCCTGAATTGACAAAAAGTTTTGCCACCTTTTCCCTGGTTTCCGCGTCAGGAAAACCAGACACGGAGCTGGTGTCTACAGGGCCTTCAGCGCCTTCTGAACAGACCAAACTTAACCCATAATCCTTTACCAGTATTTCCAGGATATTCGCCATGTTGAAAGCCGCTTCAGGATTGCAGTGCAGATCCTGAATATGCGCTACCAGCCTTACGGCATTCTGTGATTCATGCGCCTCTACAACCTTGCCAATCTGTTCAGGTATGTAAACACCAGAAATATCCTTAGTAGAATTCAAGGATACAGATGTCCTTTGTTTTTTATTCTGGTCTGAAATAGATATTGAGGGCGCCCCGCCTATCTTCCCTTTTAGCGCGTCTCTTTTATCCTGTAATTCTTTTTCTTTCTGGTCGGAAATACTTTTATAATCCACCTTTTTATTCTTAAACAGCTTTTTATTCTCCGAATCTGAATAAGCTGTCGCGCCCATAGCGCAGAGCAAATATAAAATTGCGATCGCTATTTTAATTTTTGTCATATCAGTTTTAAGTTGTTTGCAGGGCCGCTTTTCATACGTTATCCCTTTCCTATAATTATAATTTAACCTTTAATTTATTTTTGTCAATCATTTTTTCTCTGGCTGCCGCGACTTCACAGAAATATCCGCTGAACCCATCCATCTCGCCTGTCTCTAAATATACCCTGGCAGGGCACCACATGCAGAGATTTATTATAGGACAGGTACGGCATTTATCCAAAAACTCTTTTTTTTGCGAGCGCATATCTCTAATCTTAGGGACAAAGCCTCCCCACGCTTCAGCTAAACTGCCTTTTTTAAGGTCGTAAACACAATCCGGATGGCATAAGGAAGAGCAAAGCCTGAAAAAACCATCATAGCTTAAATTAAAACCGCTATTTCCAGCTCCGCAGTGAAAGAGGTGATCGCATGTCTTGTGGGCCAATTTCGGCATAATGAATTTATCGCATCCTTTTTCTAACGCCTGATAACGCTCCGTGTCTTTTTTTTCAATCATAGCTATCTCTTCTGGGAACAACCTTTCCGATATTATTTCCTTATTCCTTCTATCGTCGCGGTCCAGGCGCAGATGCAAAAACGGGTCAAACCGAAAATAATCCTTTGTCCTTTCGCGGCAAAATCTGGCAATCCGAGGCAGCTCACGGACATTTGACCGCATGGCCATAGCTTTTAAGCGCACCCTGATGTTATTCTTCAACAAAAGATCCAGCCCTCTCATAAAGGCATCAAATGAGCCTTTTTTTCTGGTTATCTTTTCATAGGTATTTTTTGTAACCCCGTATACGCTCACCTCTATGTCTCTTGGCGGGTATTTTCTAAAAAAATCCGCGTGTTCTTTCTCGATAAGGCACGCGTTAGTAAAGACAGAGACAAGAAGCCCTTTTTTCTTTAGATTCAGGTATATGTCAAAAAAATCTTTTCTAACGAGGGGCTCCCCTCCTGTCAAAAGGCACCACAGCGCCCCCAAAGAAACCGCTTCGTTAGCTATGCGGTCAATCTGGCCAGAAGAAAGCTCTCTCTTCTGTGCGTCTATATCATCCGCAGGTAGATTAATATAGCAGTGCCGGCAATTGTTGTTGCACCTGCATGTTATATCTATATCAAACGCGACAATGCTTCTTGAGCTCTTCATTTTTTCCCAAAGCGGAAAATCTGAAAGATAAATTTTTTCATCAGAATAGCTTATCATATATAAGCCTCTTTAAAAATTTTGGGATACACCGCCTCGCGAGCATGGATAATAACGAAATAGCCCTTATCCTGCTTAAAAAAACAATTAGGGCTGTCATCCGGCTAATCCCAAAAGTAACGCGCCGCCCTTTTCTATTTACCGCAGAGATATATCCCAGTATATCTTCTCTTTTAATTACACCGTCTATAGCTGAAAGATTATCACCTTTAATTATATATCCGCAGCCACACCTGCCTATCATGCGATGAATAGCCAGGGATTTATTATCAGAATATCTGTACGCTACGATACAGCCAACATTAATCCTGTTATTAAAGATTGGGGATACAGTAACGATATCGTTGTTGCAGATAAATGGGAACATGCTGAAACCGCGGGCCTTAAACCGCAAGGAGTTTTTTCTGCTTACGCTCGCCTCAATAAGTTCCGCGATAGCTGAATTTGAGATAACAAGGTCATTGTCTTTTAACAATCATGCCTCTCTTAAAAAGCTCGTCTATTAACCCTAAAACATCTTTTTCTATTTGCGAACTTGATCCGTCAAAATCAGAAGATATTTTTTTCACCACATCCTTCAGTGTCATTTTCCCATCCAGGGAATCCCAGATAGCCTTGCCTGTTTCATTGAGAGTGAATATCGCCTCTTCTAAATCCCCAACGCCTGAAGTCACAGGGATAATAATAAATTCTCCCTGAATCTCCCTTGCTACAATATTATCAGATATATCATATATAGAATCAAGTTTATCTGATTTGGCCACTTTCCCCTCCTTGTTATAAATAAATGTTTTTCATATAATCATGAGCTGGTTATTGACACGCACGAAGAACATGGAGATTCTGGATCCATCATGGAGTTGCAACGCATAATAGCATTTTGAGGTGAAATTAATTCCCCTCCCCCCTTACAAACAGCTAAGGTATTTTCTTGCTCAATTTTTCTTACCAGCGCAATGAGTTTTGGCGTATCCCATTTCTTATGCATCGGCACGCTCTTTTTTTAACAACTATTGTTAGAAAAATTATGAATAATACGCAACTGTCACGACAAGCCATGCCGCTGACAATCAGGCCAACAACTAGCCATATTACACCCTGTGTTATCATTTTCAGGGCCACCGCTATCGAATTGCGCCTTGCAGGAAGTCAATACCATTTCCTGCATTATATTTCGTGTCAGCACAATCAGCTTCGGCCTCTTCCATTTTATATTCGCCATAAATTTCTCCTTTTTATCTCATATTTCGCAAAAGTTTTCTACCCTTTCCTTCCAAGTACTTATCTCCCAAGCCTTCTCATTATCCTGAATCAACCCAAGAAATCTTGCCTGCTCATGCGCTATCTGACACGAGTATTCAACTGGCGTGTCCAATGTTCCTGATTCAGCCCAGGACTTTGCAGGGCACTGTTCGCACAGGCCTTTTAAGAAACACTTTGCGCAGCGGGATAAATATTCCGGGTTACTTGCTTTAGCCTCTCGTAATTTTGGGAAAAAATTAATAAGGGCATCTTTTAAGGATCCTGTTTTAAGGTTATATGCTGTATCTGGATGCCTCAGCATCATACAGGGCTGAAAATATCCATATGCGTCAACGCAGCCTCCTCCTATGCCTGAACCGCAGGAGAATAGCCTGTCTCCAGATGGCCCCATAAACTTTGCGCAGAATCCTCGCATATCCTTAAGATACTGATTTTTTCTGCGGCTGACTACCCTCATCCCTTCTTCAGGAGACGGCCTCAGGCTTTTTATCAGCGTATTTTTTCTGCCGTCTCTCCTGGAATGAAGGTCAAAGAAAATAGAATAACTCGGCGGCTTTTCCATCCATTTAATGCCAGCTGACCATTTTTCAAACTCATTTATCTCCGCTCTGTTAGCTGGAAGAAAGGCCCCTTTTACCACAAATGGGATTCTATGCCTCAATAATAAATTTATGCCATCCCATGCGGCTTGAAAAGAACCTGGCGAACGGCTCACTTTTTCATATGACTCTTTTTTCATTCCATAAACGCTTACCTCTATCTTTTCTAAAGGCGGGATCTTTTGAAAAAGCCCTGCCGTGCGCTCGGTAATTAATGTGGCATTTGTAAAAATCATAACCTTAAGGCCTGATCGCCTGGCAAAAACATATAATTCCTCAAAATCTTCTCTTAGTAAAGGCTCACCTCCTGTAAACCTTACAGTTAAACAGCCAAGAGAAACAGCCTCTTTAATTATCTCTTTTACACGGCCTGTGGTTAATTCTTTTTCTTTTACTGCCGCCTCCTCAGCAGGCAGGTTTATATAGCAATGAACGCAGTTATTATTGCAGCGTTCAGTAAGCTCTATGTCCAGGTGGTTCAAAACACTGCTATTTTTTTTAAAAAAAGGTGATTTGCCTATGTCCTGCTTTACAAAATAAGGCTTATTTCTATTTTTCATAATGCCGCTTTTCGTTTAAAAGGATATTAAATTTTATTCAATATCTCAACAACCTTCCCGCTTTTATCAAAGTAAAGCATATAAAATTTATTTTCATTAACCATGCTATCTATTAGACAAAGCGTCTTATTCCACCAATCTGTTGTCACAAAAGGCTTGATTATATATTCTAACATTTTCTTGGATATCTGCTTTTTGTCAGTGATCTGAACTATCTTGTTTTTTACATCTTTCTCTATAAAAAAAACAGCCTTTAGAGGGGCTGCCTGCGGAGATACTATCGGCACATCGCCATGGCTCCACGTACCATAGATATTAAAACCATCTGCGTGATGCCTTATAATTACACGGTCATCGCAAAGTATTTGAGCTTTGTCTTTTAGCATATTTGCCATTGTAGATTTTCCTGCTTCAGAATGACCGACAAATAGAAGGCCTTTGCCGCAAAAATTCACACCGCAGGCATGGATATAGAGCCCCTGCCTATCCACCAAGATACGGGCCAGCAATATCTGGTCAGTCGGAAAGAGCGTCAAAGAATGCAGTCCTCCTTTAACAAAGCTATCCTCTTTGTCATTATAAATCCTGCCCCGGGTATGCCCATTATTAAAAACTGCTACCTGATGCAGGCCTTTATTTGTCCCGTCCGGCGAAATCCCCAAATAAATCCAAGAATCCTGTTTTTTGTATATTGCCCATGGAGGCTTGCGATAAATTTCAACCCCAAGATTCCTGTTAAATATGTCAGGTATAAAAAAATGATGCCTTAATATTATTGGATTATCTCCCTGTCCATCAACTTCAAAACTTCTAAATTTATTATCAAATGTGTTTTTTGCTATGGGCAAATCTGAATCTATCTGAAGAGTCATGCCTCCAATTTGATAATAACGACGGTGCTGTTTACTCCACATATCTTTATATTTTTTATTCTCCTTGGCTACCTTGCATAGATACCCTACTTTTGCAGAAAACCGACCATGCTCCAAATAGCCATATACCGGGCAAGAGCGGCAGTTATTTTTCAATTCGCATGTCCCACAATCCTTCGAATACTCTCCTTCTGTCTTAATTTTACCTGCCAATGAAGGAATAAATTGCTCCCATGCCTCCTGAAAATTCCCATTTCTCAAATTGTATCTTAAAGAAGGGTCTTTGATATAACAACAGAAAGTCATACAGCCATACGGGTCAACATGAAAATCTCTGCGATAAGATATGCAGTTCGAAAAAAGATACTTATTATTTTCAGCGCTGCAATAACTATGGCCCTCTTCTTCATGTAGATTATTCTCAGAAGAAAGATCCGGCTTGTCAAGCTCTATCGTCTCTCGAGGAGAAAGCCTCTGGCGCAATATCTCTTTATTGCGTTTAACATCGCCACACGCGGAAAGATATAGCCATGCCGCGCCTACGCGGTAATGCGGGCTTAATGATTGCGCCAACTCCGTCATCTTCTTAAACTGATGATAATTATCCCGCATTGGTATAAGCTGAACTATGAATCCGGCGCCAGCTTCCTTGAGATAAGCCATACCTCTCATAACAGCTTCATATGAGCCTGGATTCCGCGTTATATGGTCATGGACCTTTGCGGTAGCCCCATATAGAGCGACCATCTTAGCGCCTTTTCGCTTCATAACCCTGGCTATTCCAGGTGTAATCAATGTCCCGTTAGTATTAATAGAATAAGATATCGCGCTGCTTGTAAGATAGTCAAAGATGTCTATAAAATCAGGCCTTAACATTGGCTCCCCGCCAGAGATTGACCATCTGCGGCATCCTAATTTTCTGGCGTCATCCGCTATCTTTCTTATTTCCTGAAAAGAAAGCTCTTCTTTGCGCTTAATTGATTTAGCGGGAATTCTGATCCAGCAGTGGCGGCAGTTATTATTACAGCGATAAGTAAGGTCTATATTTCCTTCGAGCGGCAATCGAGGCAGAGTTTTTATGCTTTTTGTCTCTAAATACAGGTTTGGCATAACATTATAATAACCCGGCGCATTAACTATGTCAACAGGGAACCACTCTTGTCCCGCTGCGTCGGCGGGCCGCGGCCCGCCGACGCAGCGGGACAAGAGGAGGTTGTGTAATTTGATTGCAATGAAAGCACTGGAATGTTATAATTTATACTAATATGTATCTAGAATATTACAATCTTAAGGAAAAACCATTTAGCGTTACCGCTGATCCAAACTTTTTATATCTCAGCAAAAAACATAAAGAGGCTATCAGCCATATGCAATACGGGATCCAGGAGCGTATGGGTTTCCTGGAAATCACAGGCGAGATAGGCGCTGGAAAAACAACCATATGCAAGGCTGTCCTGAATCAATTAGACCAGCATACAAAAACCGCTTTTATATTGAACGGCAACCTGTCAGAGATCCAGCTTTTACAGGCAATCATAGAAGATTTCGGCGTCCAGGTAAAAAACAAAAATAAGATTACTATGCTGAATGGGCTTAATAAATTCCTGCTTGAGCAGTTAGGGCACAAAAATAATGTCGTTTTAATAATAGACGAAGCCCAGAACCTGAAACCGTCTCTCCTGGAGCAGGTAAGACTCCTGTCAAATCTCGAGACAGAAAAAGAAAAACTGCTGCAGATTATACTAGTAGGCCAGCCTGAATTAAGGGAAAAACTCGCCTCAGGAGAACTAAAGCAATTGCGCCAGAGAATCGCTATCAGATATCATATATCCCCTCTATCCATGCATGAGGTAGAGGGTTATATCTCGCACAGGCTTAGCGTGGCAGGCCGCAGCAACAACGGGGATATATTTCATAAAGACGCGCTTGAAGAAATATTTAAATTTTCTGGCGGAATACCTAGATTGATTAATATAGCCTGCGACAAGTCTCTTCTGGCAGGATATATCGCCGATAAAAAGATAATAGATTCCAGTATAATTAAAAAATGCGTTAAAGAAATCGAGGGGGTGTTTGATGAGCATTGTTAATGACGCTTTAAAAAAAGCTGGCAAAGAATTTGAGGCAGGGGATCGCGTTCAAGTAACCCCTGCCATGGAAAGATCTCATAGCTCTGATAAAAAATGGGTCGCTATAATAACCATATCGCTTTTTATCATACTATCTCTTTTTGGGTCTCTTGCCATTTATAAAGGCGTGTCAGGCTTTAATAAAAACTACGCCTTAGATCAGTCTAATAGGCCGGCCTCTGCGATACAGTCCGCCCTGAACAGCGTAGAGCAGAAAACAGCGTCAACGGGCATGAAGTCAAAGGATGTTTTAAAACTGAACGGGATTGTCTATGGCAGAGAATCCAAATGGGCTATTGTAAACGACAGGATTGTGAAAGAAGGCGATCAGCTTATAGGCGGAGAGATTACAAAAATAACCAAAGATATTGTAAGGATTAAAAAGCCTGACGGAAATGAGATAACTCTGAGCCTTAAGTAATTTCCTTTTCTATGAGCGATAGGGCTTCTTTCGCGGATGCCTGCTCCGCGCTTTTCTTATTTTGGCCTGACCCTATCCCATACCTTTTGCCTGCCACAACCGCTTCCACTATAAAATGTTTCTTGTGGTCAGGCCCTATCTCTGAAATAACTCTATACAAAGGCGTGGTTTTAAATCTTCTAAGGATTGCCTGCTGAAATATTGACTTGTAATCCTTGGACCCCTTGCCTTCTTTTACAATCTGTATCTCCGGCTTAAACACCCTGGTAATAAAATTATGCGCTGCCCTAAGGCCTCCATCCAGGAACACGGCCCCTATAATAGCTTCCAGGGCGCACATTAGATTAGACATATGCCTCCTGCCTCCGGACACCTCTTCTCCTTTTCCTAGCAGGATGTATTCGCCTATATTAATCTCTTTAGCTATTCTGGCAAGCGTCTCGCCGCTGACTAACTGAGATTTATAACGCGTAAGGACCCCCTCGTCTTCTCCAGGGCATTCATTGTAAAGCATATGGCTTATAACCACCCCGAGGACAGAATCACCCAGGAATTCCAGCCTTTCGTTATCGCTGGACCGCTCCATATTCTTTTCATTCGCGTAAGACTTATGGGTAAGAGACTGGTTTAATAAAAATTTATTCCTGAAACCATACCCTATCGATTTTTCGAATTTTTTAAGGCTTCTAAGGCGGTTTTTATCTTTTCTAAGATTCATCATTTTGATCTTCCTGTTTGCGTGTTATGGCTTATCTATACAGCATCTCAACTGATTCCCTCACAAGCCGTTCAGGGATATTTTCCTTAATCACTACGCTCCCTATCTTAACGGGGAGGACAAAGCGGTTTCTGTTGTGAATAAATTTTTTATCACGCCTTTGGGCCGATAAAATATCTTCGACACTGATATTTTTTAATTTCACAGGCAGGCCTATTTTCTTTATCACGCCCTTGATGCGCTGGGCGTCACGGTCTTTTAACAGCCCCATTTTTCCAGCTATGTAAACGCTGGATAATATACCCAGCGCAACTGCTTGTCCATGATTGTGCGATTTGCCATATTTCGCCGCCGCCTCTATGGCATGGCCAATGGTATGCCCGAGATTCAGGGACACCCTGATATTTTTGCTGTCAAATTCGTCTCTTTCAACGATCCTGGATTTTATAAGACTGCATTCATATACAATACGCCGCAGGGATGCAGGGTCATGTTGAAGGATTTTTTTATAATTTTTTTCGATAAAACTGAAAAGGCCTGGAGATTTTAATATCCCGTATTTAACAACCTCCGCGAGGCCTGATACAAGCTCTTTTTCAGGCAAAGTTTTCAGGAACATGGTGTCACTAAAAACAAGTTTTGGCTGATAAAAGGCCCCTGCCAGATTTTTGCCTGCGCTAAGATCTATAGCGGTTTTTCCGCCTATTGCAGAATCCACCTGGCTAAGAAGGGTTGTTGGCAATTGCACATAAGGTATGCCTCTCTTATAGATGCTTGCTGTAAATCCGGCTAAGTCTCCAGTAACCCCTCCCCCAAGCGCCACAATAAACATCCTATTCAAAGTGTCAATCCTGGAAATGCTGTTCAACAGCCTGATACATTCTTTTTCTGATTTGGCTTTTTCACCGTCAGGGATTATCTTGAATATAACATCAAAGCCGCTCGCAACAAGAAACCTTTTAATCTTATTTCCAAACAGCTTTTTTACATCAGGATTCGTGACTATTACAGCGTATTTTCCTATGTTAATCCGTTTCAGGCATGCCCCGAGCTTGTTAAGTTCGTTGGAGCAGATTAGTATATCGTAGCTATTTTTCCCGATACTCAATCTTATTCTTTTCATATGTTCACGCCTAACAATCTTGTAAGCATAATAACCACAGGCCAGACAAAGGTGTTTATAACGCCTATCCAGAGGAGCGCGAATATTATTATGAACCCATACGGCTCTATTTTCGCGTATTCAACCCCCAGATTATAAGGCAGGATCCCCATAACAACCCTGGATCCATCTAACGGAGGAATTGGCAGCAGGTTAAATACTGCCAAAACCAAATTTGACATAATAGCGGTTATCATCAACGATGCCGCGATGTGATTGCCGGCTAATAACGGAACTTTCAGTAACAAGGAAATGGCTATCGCGAATAGTATATTAGCTGCAGGGCCTGCAAGGCCTACCCATATCATGCCTTTTTTCGGATCACGCAGATTATAAAAATCAACGGGCACAGGCTTCGCCCATCCGAAAAGAATTGGAGAATGCGTCATAAGAAGGATAACAGGAAGGAATATGGTGCCTATAGGATCGATGTGCGCAATCGGGTTTAGCGTCAGCCTTCCCATAAATCGCGCAGTAGAATCGCCTAATTTCCACGCTACCCATCCGTGGGCATACTCATGAATAATAACCGCGAAGAAAAATATACAAAGACTCAATAATAGGTTCATAGTAATTTGTCCCGCCGCGTCGGCGGGCCGCGGCCCGCCGACGCGGCGGGACATGGTTAACTCAGTCTATTGTTTTTTTGTTGAATTGGATATTGACAAATTGCCTTTAGGCACAGGGTAGCTTGTTTTAAGCGCCTGATTATGAGAAGGCAGTATCTCTCTTTTTTGGGCCGCAGCAGGAGGCTTAACAGATCCTTCTTTTGCCGCCTCTTTTTTTCCCTTAGCCTTTATTTCGTTTTCCTTTGACAGCTCTATCTCGCTTGATAACACCCAGCCAGTCGCGCCATAAGGAGGCTCTATCTTATACCACCCGGCGCTTTCAGATAATATAGTAACTTTCTCTGGCTTGGATATCTGGCCGACTATAGAGTATCTCGTTCCAGCGCCTGCCCTCAAATTTACGTTTGAGGCGTTTATTACGCCTACGCCCTTTTCGTCCGAAGTCAGCGTCACATAGTCATTGCTGACGTAAAGCGCGGCCTTTTTCGGAAGCAAGACCTTAAACCAGCTGTAGCGCTTATCCATGATCTTTACAGGCTCGGACTTTGATAATGCGCAGAGGTTCTCAAAATTCGCGTTATCGCCGGCCTTTATCTGCGCCCCATCATTTTTTACATAGCCTGATTTCGGAAACGCCTCTTTTGCGCCTTCTTCTGCGCAGGCTGTTAAGGCAAGCAAAGAAAACACAAAAATGCCGGCTATACATATCTTGACAAGCCTCATAGTGACTCCTTTTTATGACGGGCAGACGTGGCCTGCGTTCACACAGCAGATCTGCGCGCGCTACTTTTTCTTTTCTTCTTTCCCTGCCTTAGGAGCCGCCTCTTTTTTCGAAGTCTCCGGAGCTGCCGAAGCAGTTAGGGCGCCTTCGCCCTCTTTTGGCTTCTCTTCCGCTTTCTCTTTCTTGATCTTGATCTTCACTATCTTAAGCTTTGGCATGCCGAAAACAGAATCATCATCCTTCAGCAGCCCTTTTTCTTTCAAGGCGGTTAATCTCTCGTATCTTTTTAAAACAGTCCTGTGTTTCTTACCTGAGCTTGACGTTTTTAGACTTGGATGCAGGGACATTTGACACTCCTTTTTTTAGTTCTGGTTTAGGCTGAGGCTGAGGATCGCGCGTTAATTCCTGCTGAAACATTGCCCGCCTTTTCTTTTCATCATATCTGCCTTTTTCAACTCCCAGTGAAAAAGATACGATGCACATCATTACAAAAACTATTATGTAAAATATCAGCGTCTCGTAGGAAACCGTAAAGCTATTTTTTACATCAGGCAGGAGAAGCTTTGTCTTTCTCTTCATCTTCTTATCCGCTGCCTGAGCCTGATCAAACAGGTCTATCTGGTCCTTTGACTGAGTTTTTATATTCATATAAGGTATTAATTATAACACAAAACTATATATTTTTTATATATTTTTCTATCCTTTTAACGATTGCCTTATTGTTCGTGTATGCATAGGCATCGGTGGAAGCTGACTGATGGATTGTTATTACGCCTTCTTTTAACAGTAAATTTAAGGCCTTCTGAATAACTTCTATATCCAGCCCTATCCACAGGGATATGCCTTTGGCTGTATCAATACAATTTGGGTTTTCATTAAAAAAAAGCAGGACCTTCCTCGCAGCCTCATTTTTAAATAAACTTTTTAGGTTTATCACCCGGAAGCCTCCATTGTGTATGTAAAATCAGGCCTTTGCGTAATCCTTACAAAGGCATCCACTATCTCAGGGTCAAATTGAGTGCCTTTGTTCCTTACTATCTCCTTTATTGCCTGGGCCATGCTTATCTTTTTCCCCTTATAGGGCCTGGCAGAGATCATTGCCTCAAAGGCGTTTGCCACAGCCATTACCCTCGCGCCCACAGGGATATTGCGGCCCTTAAGGCCGTCAGGATACCCTGTGCCGTCGTATCTTTCATGATGATGTTTTATTATAGGGATAGCCGGCTTCAAAAATTCCAGATGCTCTATTATTTTAATGCTCTCCAGATGCTGCTTTTTTATAATGGCATATTCTCCCGCAGAAAGGCCTTCAGGTTTTTTTAATATCTCGTCCGGGATGCTGAATTTACCCGTATCTGGCAAAAGCGCTGAATAATGCAGGCTGATTATATCTTCTCTAGACAACTTTATCTCTTCGGCAATCGCAAGGACTATCTTTACAAACTCATCAGAATGAGTAAACGTATTCGGGGATTTTGAGTCAAGAAGGGCTGCCAGGGCCTTAATACTTCCATAGGCCATCTTTTCCTGCTCTTCGTACATCTGGGCGTTCTTTATAGCTATAACAGCCTGCTCCGCGAGGGTTGTCAATATCTCAAGCTCAAATTTATCGAAAGGCGCGTCATTTGTCTTATCCCGCGCGCTTATAACCCCGATTATATCCTCTTCTACAAGAGGCACACATACCAGATTACGCAAGATCACAACCTTCCCTGATTTTGCCACCCTGCCTTCCGGTTTAATGCCAAGCCTTATTTTTTTATATTGAGGGCCTGCCCTGGGTATTTCCCTATTAAGATCGATCACGGCTTTCGGTATAAGGTATCTTCCTGATTCATCCAGCAGCATTATAGAGCAGTGTTTAGATCTCATAACCTGAAGGGTAAGCCGCGCTATCCTCTCTATCAACTCATCCATATTAAGGGTTGAGCTTAGAAGCCTGTGTATCGTATGTATTGTGGAAAGTGCTATTGCCCTTGGCCTGATCGTTTCATACAGCTTGTTCAGCTCCTGCTCTTTCTGGAATTCTCTCAACGCAAGATCCATGCACTGCTTCGCCGCGTCTACCGCGGCCTTACCTGGGTCCTTGCCTATATGCATAAATAATACATAACCATATACGCTTGACCCCTGTATTATTGGAAAAGACAGGCAGATCTGATTGCAGCTGCATTTGAATATCATATATTCTTTCAAATGACTGGCTTTTAATCTCGCCAGGTGTTTTCCGATTTTAAAATGATCGCAGCCGCTGTTACGCCCAGTAGATTTAACAGGGATATATTCAGAGTCAAGAAATACAGGACGACTTCTTCTAAGGACCTTTGAGCAGAGTTTTTTAAAAACGCTGATCGAGCCGCTTTTGGAAAACTTTATCAAAAAATCATGCTTTTCTGCCTTGTCGCTCATACTCGTTCATACGGGTCAAACAGTTTTTTATACTCAATAAGAGCATATCTATCTGTCATGCCGGCTATATAATCGCAAATAACTCTATGACGGCCTATTTTTTCTATTTTTTTCTGGTCAGACGGAGGAAGCTGTTCAGGCCTTTCAAGATAGGCCTGAAATAATCCCGTAATAAATCTCCCTGCCTTGTCTGACATGCGGATTACCCTGAAATTTCTGTACAGATTTTCCATTAAAAATATCCTTAATTTTTTTCTTTTTTTCTGCATATCCGCGGAAAATGCGACAAGCCTTTTCTTGTGCCTCTTAACATCCGCGATATTTTTTATACCACTGGCATTAATATTTTTTTCAGATGTAACCAGCAGGTCTTCTATCTGGATATCTATCAGCCTTCGTATTGTCTGACGCCTCCTTATCTTATCAGGAAGTTCTTTTCTGCCTTTTTTAACATATATAGTATTATCAGCCCACAGGCTCAATCCGAGAAGGTCTTTTTCTTCTATTAGGCCTGACGTCAGGCCGTCATCTATGTCGTGGTTATCATAAGCTATCTCGTCAGAGACATCCACAACCTGGGTCTCCAGCGTAGGAGACGCGCCTGGCTCATATTCCTGAAGCCGCCTTGATTTATCAAACATGGTGGTATGCTTATTAATGCCCTCCCTGACTTCCCATGTCAGGTTCAACCCTGGAAAATCAGGGTATCTCTGCTCCAGCTCCTCCACCACTCGCAGGCCCTGCAGATTGTGGTCAAATCCACCGTTGTTTTTCATAAGCGCCCCAAGGCTCTCTTCTCCTGCGTGGCCAAAAGGCGGATGTCCTATGTCATGAGAAAGCGCTATTGCCTCTACTAAATCCTCGTTTAAGGCCATTGCTCTCGCGATAGACCTCGCTATCTGGCTGACTTCCATAGTATGCGTAAGCCTTGTCCTGTAATAGTCGCCTTCATGGTTTACGAAAACCTGGGTTTTATATTCTAACCTTCTGAAAGCAGTGGAATGTATTATTCTATCCCTGTCTCTTTGATAAACAGACCTGTATTTAGGCTCTGATTCTGGATGTTTCCTGCCCTTTGTGTCCTTAGAGCGCATAGCGTAAGGGGCCAGCAGGTCAATTTCTCTTTTTTCTATATCTTTGCGGGTAGTCATATTAAATAATTTCAAACTAATAAAATAACCGATAATCAGGATACAAAAAAACTAAATAATATAAAACACAAATTGCACAAAGCACAAACAGAGCACAAAGCGCAGACAAAGAGAAACTAATAGATTGTTTCCAATTTCACGATTTCAGCAGTTTGCGCAACTCTCCCAATGCCTGCGGCATTACTTTTGTGCCCGCGATAACAGGCATAAAGTTGGAATCGCCCTTCCATCTCGGAACTATGTGTATATGCAGATGATCTTTATACCCAGCCCCGGCTACCTTACCAGTGTTTATCCCTATGTTAAAACCATGCGGCTTGAGCTTTTTTTCAAGCAAGGCCTGCATAGCGCTTGTAAGCTTTATTATATCCAGAAGCTCTGCGTCATTCAACCCTTTTAAATCCTTTACATGCCTATAAGGCGACACCATAATATGGCCGTTATTATAAGGGTAAAGGTTTAGCATAGCGAATGAATGCGCAGTTTTTTTAACAATAAGGCTATCCGCGCCTTTTTTGCGTTTAACGCAGAATATGCACCCTTTTATTTTTTTGATTTCTATGAATTTACTCCTCCATGGAGCCCATATCTTATCCATAATTATAGCTTATGTATTTCGGCTTTTATCTCGCCTTTATAAATATATATAATCCCATAAGACCTATATGGCGCGAATACAGTATCAGTAGCGCTCCCTGGATTAAAAAAAAGCACGCCATCTATATACTCATTCTTTGGCATATGAGAATGCCCGAAAATTATTACATCTGGATTTTCTGATAAAAACTCTTCTTTTAATATGCCTACAAGCCTGTCTGGATGGCCATATCCATGCATCAGGCATATTTTTTTATCCTCTACTTTTAAAATTTGCTTGTCTTTAAGTTGAGTCCTCACATTATGGCTGTCCATGTTCCCGCTCACAGCCTCTACCTTAGATATCTTTTTCAAGGCATCTAATACTGATACGTCCACCAGGTCCCCGGCGTGGATTATAAGATCGCACCCTTTTAAAGCCGCTATCAGTTCTGTGGGCAGATTATGTTCGGCGCTTGGCAAATGCGTATCTGATATGACTCCAATTTTCATAGTACCCTCTCAACTTGATATATGAGGCTTGCCGTATAAATCCATTAACACGTTCAAGTCCTCTATACTCCACATCCAGAATTTAGCTTCCTTAGCCATAAGATAGGCGTTTTCATTAACCCCTGAAAATGCGACCAGTATATTCCTGTTAATCCTGGCGCTTTTCTTTTGCTCCTGGCTGTTTTTAATTATATCCAGCATATCGTTCTCTGTTATATTCTCTTTTTTAATGGTGCACAACCATTTTTGCCTTCCGCTGGTCGCCAGCAAATCTGTATGATTTTTATCCTGACCATCTATTTTTTCCACGCCTGTAAAGGATATAAACTTATGCTTTTTGCCATTCAGCTGTATAATGTCATTTTTAAATAACTTAAAGAGCTCGATAATTCTGGAAGAGAGCTCTTTCTCAAACTCCTGCGCAAACGCACTAAATTTTCCGGAGATATCTTTTTTAAAAACAGCTTCCTCTAATCCATCGTCTAAGCTAAAAGACAGTATCCTTTTCATATACACAGACTTGAGCCAGAACCTGAACAACCTATCCTTAAACCTGTAAAACGACCCGTTTTTGGCAATTATATCCAGCTCAACCATATTATTTAATATAGCAGACGCCTCACTTGACTGCAGCCTTGCTGCCTTTGCTATATCGTTTTGTTTTTTATTTTCTGAAGAAACCGCTATAAGAGCTGATATGGATTTTGACAAGAGCCTGCCTTCGGATATTTTAAAAAGCAGGTTAAAAAAATACTGATTCAAAACGCCGTTTCTCCTGAAAAGCGCCTCTGTAAAAGAATGTTCTATTAAGCCCAGATAATTCTCTTGAGGGGCCCTTTTTGAAAACACAGCCCTTTCTATCTCGTCAGATATAGCCTGCATATAAAAAGGCCTGGATCCTGTAAGTGAAGATACAAAATCCAGGTATATATGAGGAAGCGTAACGCCTTTTATGTTATTCTGCAGGAATAACCTGCTATCAGCCATGTTGAACGGTTTCAAGAAAAATTTTTCAAAGTTCCCGAACAAAAGCGCTAATTTCTCATTAACCAGGCGAAGGGACAGCGATATCCTGGAGCTTACCAGGATATACATTGTATCTTTCTGTATCATTATCTTTTTGGCGATTGTGCCAAAAGGGTTTTTCAACCCAAAATTTTCCAAATTATGAAATTCGTCAAGTATAAGGACACAGCGCTTCTTGGTTTCCCCTGACAGGATGCCGGGGATATCCAGCATAAAAGAAAAAGCCTCGTCTAATTTCGACCTTTCTATGTCCTGCAGTACCCTTACGCATATTTGAGCTGTCCTGGGATAATCCCTCGCCAGATCTTCTATAAGAAACACCGCGTCATTAGGCGTTGTAAGCAAGGGGTCTAATTTTACAACCTGCGATAACAGGGATTTGATAAATCTTTTAGCGCAAAACTCAAAAGGCTCTATTTTTACTTCTAAATATATGGGTATAACGCTGTCTTTTTTGAGTGTATCTGAAGAGAAAAGGCGCTTGATCAGGCTAGTCTTTCCTATGCAGGGTTCCCCGAATATGGCAATATTCTGCCTGTATCCATCGCTGAAAGAATTTATTCTGTATATAAGGGTATTTAATATATCTTGCTGGTTGTTTGGCATAACATTTTAATGCTTTAAAGGTCCTTCGCTTCGCCTGCAATCCTCCTATTCGTCGGATTGTTAGGCTTGCTCAGGATCAAATTCGCCGAAGGCGAATTTGGAGCGGGTGATGGGAATCGGCGCTTCGCCCTTCGGGCGAAGTCGGCTACCCGCTTTGCTTACGTCCGCCAATATTCTTGGCGGACTTTTCCTCGCTTCGCTCGGCGCAAAGCTCCCTTCGATTCCCTTTTTAATACTTTGGAGCGGGTGATGGGAATCGAACCCACGCTGCGAGCTTGGGAAGCTCGTGTTCTACCATTGAACTACACCCGCGGCCATATTAATCATTCATGTAATCCCAGTCCCGAGCGGCCCTATCTTTACTCTGTGCCGCGAGGGACGCTTTAGAACATTCTAATAACTTTACAATTGGTGCCATGCACCATTTGTAAAGTTAAGCGCTGCAACAAGGGCATCGGGATCAAGGTTTAACCTTGATTTAAAGTTATTTGCTTTAAAAGTTCTTTATACCTGCCTTTTATGTCCTTTCTGGTAATATTTAAAAATCTATTAACTCCAAAATCCTCCACAGTAAAAGAAGCCATTACAGTGGCCCATAAAAGCGCTTTTCCCATAACCTGGCTGTTTACCCTGCCAATTTTTGCAAGATACCCCATAAATCCTCCTGCAAAGGTATCTCCCGCGCCTGTCGGATCTTTTACATTGTCTAAAAGATACGCAGGGGCTGTAAGAGTAAAATTTTTAGAAAAAAGTATTGCCCCATATTCGCCTCTTTTTATAACAGCAAGCCTTGGGCCAAGCGACAAAAGATATTTTCCGGCTTTTAGTATATTTGATTCCCCTGAAAGCATCTTAGCTTCCATATCGTTTAAAAATACAATAGAAGTTTCCTTTATCATATTTTTAAGCGACTTGTTTTTATTTTTGATCCAATGATTCATTGAGTCACACCCTATGAACCCCTTTCCAGCAAATCTTTTGATGATAAATGCCTGCAAGTCAGGATCTATATTCGCTAGGAATATATATCCGCTCTTCTCATATGTCTTAGGGATATCAGGCTTGAATTCTGCGAACACATTTAATTGTGTATCAATAGTCTCCGCGCAATTCATATCCTTTACATACGACCCCTTCCATCTGAATGTCTTTCCTTCTTTTTCCTCCAGACCTGCCATGTTTACGCCAAAAGATTCTATAATCCTCCTATGTGCATCTGGAAAATCCTTGCCTACTGTGGCAACCATGTTCACAGGCGCAAAAAAGCTCGCGCTTATAGAAAAATAAGTAGCGGAACCCCCAAGTATTTCCTCTAAATAACCTGATGGGGACGCTATGGTGTCAAGCGCCACAGAGCCTATAACAAGAATCTTTTTCATTATACTATTGCAGAGGACAGGCGAGCCTGTCCTCTACCCTATTTAAAGCATTTCTCCATTGTTTTCATTGAGCAATAATCGCTGCACATTGTGCAAAAATCCTTATCCACAGATATGGAAGACTTCCTGTACTCAGATGCCTTTGCAGGATCTATAGATTTTTTTATCTGGCCCTTCCAATCTCTCTTTACCCTTAACTCTGACATGGCCCTGTCCCAATCAATAGCTCCTGGCAGGCGTCTTGCTATGTCAGCTGCGTGGCCTGCTATCCTGGATGCAATAACGCCATTTTTCACGTCCTCTTCATCTGGTATCCTCAGGTGCTCGGATGGCGTTACATAACAAAGGAAATCCGCCCCGTAAAGAGCTGCCAGGGCGCCTCCTATGGCCCCTGTTATGTGGTCATAACCAGGTGCTATATCTGTAACAAGCGGGCCAAGCACATAAAATGGCGCATTGCCGCACAGTCTTTTTTCCAAAAGTATATTAGCCTTTATCTGGTCTAATGGCACATGGCCAGGGCCCTCTATTATAACCTGGACATTGCTTTTTCTGGCCTTTTCAGCGAGCTCCCCAAGTATGATAAGCTCCTGTATTTGAGGCCTGTCAGTCGCGTCCACTACAGAACCAGGCCTTAGCCCGTCTCCCAGGCTAAGAGTAATATCATATCTATGCGCAATCTTAAGTATATCTTCAAAGTATTCATAAAAAGGGTTTTCCTTTTTATTAGCAATCATCCATTCCGCTAAAAAAGAGCCCCCTCTTGAAACTACACTTATAAGCCTGTTTTGTTTTTTCAGCCTTTCAATGACACTTTGGGTTATGCCACAGTGTATAGTAAAAAAGTCCACGCCCTGGGCTGCCTGAGCCTCAAGTGTCTCCAGAATATCTCTTGCCTTTATGCGAGAGACAGCCCTGTTATTCAGTGACGCTGTTATGGCCGCCTCGTATATCGGGACAGTCCCGAGAGGGACTGTTGAATTTTTTAAAATCGCCTTGCGTATTTTTTTTATATCCCCTCCTGTGCTCAGGTCCATCACAGCGTCTGCGCCATTTTTTATCGCAATATCCAATTTTCGCAGCTCTTTATCGATGTTACAGCTGTCTCTGGATGTTCCTATGTTAGCGTTTACCTTTATGCGGAGGCCTTCCCCTACTGCGCACGGGTTTATCTTTCGCCTTGAGTTTTTTATGAGCGTTATCCTGCCTTCACTTATGCCGGATATCAATAGCCCCAGGGAAACGTCTTCGTTTTTCGAGATATAGCGCATCTCCGGGGAAATCTTATTTAATCTCGCAAGCCCTATTTGAGTCATTTGATCTCTTTCAATAAATTTCTTGTAGCCAGATAAGGGCTGTCTGCCTTGAGTATTGCCCGTATAACAGCAATCCTTTTTATTCCCCGCGACCTGACTTCTTTTATGTTTAATTCATTTATTCCGCCTATTGCTACAAGCGGAATTTTTATTTTTTTAGCTGCCTGGCTCAATGCCCCCAGCCCTGTTACCGCATAGTCAGGCTTTACCGGGGTTTTAAAAACAGCTCCTATGGCTATATAATCCAAATCCTGTTTTTGCGCATTCATGGCCTCTTTTATACTGCTAACAGAGAATCCTATGATTTTTTTCTTACCTAAGATTCTTCTGGCTGCTGCTACAGGCATATCCATACGCCCCAGATGCACGCCATCAGCATCCAGCGCCAGCGCCACATGGACACGGTCATTTATTATAAAAAGGGCTTTATTATTTAACAGCTCTTTTATCTTACAGCCTGTCTCTAAAAAATCGTTATCGCTCGCCTCTTTATCTCTGAACTGGACCATATCCAGCCCTGCCTTTAAAGAGCTGGATAATATTTTAAATAAATCCCTGCCCTCAAGAACGCTTCTGTCTGTTACAAGATACAAGCCCGGCTTTTTTAACAACCCTTTTTTCAATACCATATACATCAAACCTGAGTTTCCTGTAATCCTGGCTTATTTTTATATCCACTATCTTAAAACACTCCTCAAGAACTCTTAAGGACTCCTTGACCCTCTCTATATTGGACATAAAAATATCAGAGATATCCACAGCTGATTTTGGCATAGAATCTATAAATTTTGCCTTATCACCAGCTATGTCCCTTTCGGATAAAAGCGCTGGCAGTGATATTTTTTTTGACCTCAAAACTAAATTTGTAGCCCTGTGCCGGATTGTTTTAATAGTCGTTGCGTGATCTTTGCCATGAAGCGCGAACCTAACAATATCCTCGCAAACCCTCAATCCCTCGCGCGTCCTGTTTAAATTAGCGTCAATTATCCTTAAAATCTCGCTTCTCATATATTAAGAAAACATTCTATCTAAAATCCTTCTTTAATCTTTTTTATAATGCTTCTGGTAGAAAGGCCTTTTATATATTTCAAACTCTTTACTTTTCCCCCATATGACTCCACAAAATCCGAGCCCACTATATCTTCTTTTTTCCAGTCTCCTCCCTTAACCAGCACATCAGGTTTTATCGCTTTTATAAGCCTTAGGGGGGTCGGATCTTTGAATATTACTACAAAATCCACTGCCTCTAACGCGGCAAGAAGCGCTGCTCTGTCATTCTGCGACACAACAGGCTTTGGTTTTCCTTTTATTCTTCTTACTGAGCTGTCGCTATTTAAACCTATAACCAGTATATCTCCCAAAGATTTTGCCTTTGAAAGATAACTCACATGGCCTGCATGAAGAATATCAAAACAGCCGTTTGTGAACACAATTTTCTTATTTTTTTGTTTTAACTTTATTACAGCGCCCGCTGCGCAGGAAAGGGTTTTTATCTTATTAGAAAGCATCTTCTATAAGCTCGCATACAATATGGCCTATTGTAATGTGGGCTTCCTGTATTCTGGGGGTATTGATAGAGGGGACTTTTACGCATATATCCGCTATTTTACAGAGCCCTCCCGGATTATTTCCTGTCAGGGCAGCTGTCCTAAGGCCCATTTTAGAAGCTTTTAATATACCGGCTATTACATTCTTCGAGCCACCGCTTGTAGACACACCTATCGCCATATCGCCTTTTTCCCCAAAAGCCTCTACTTGCCTTGCAAAAATAAATTCAAAATTATAATCGTTTCCAAGCGCTGTAAGAGAGGAGGTATTAGCGGTAAGCGCTATAGCAGGGAGTGCCTTTCTTTCTTTTTTAAACCTGCCTACAAGTTCCGCTGCTATGTGCATGCTGTCAGACGCGCTGCCGCCATTTCCAAACAATAATATCTTATGGCCGGATTTAATTGTTTTCAGCATCGTGCTTGCCAGCTTTTCAATATCCTCTATATTGGTTTCAATCACCCTGTTTTTTACATCAACACTCTCTTGTAACAACTCGATAATCTTTTTTTTCACACCTAACTCCTTCTAACTTTACAAATGGTGCATGGCACGAATTGTAAAGTTATCCGAAAAATATCTTCGCGAGATTATAAAACTCCATATCGACAGTTTTCAGCTCGCTAACAGCCGCGTCCAGCGGAACAGCTATGATCTTATTACCCTGTATACTGGCCATCTTTCCGTAATCTTTTTTAAGCACCAGCTCCATTGCCTTTATGCCAAACCTTGTGCCTAATACCCTGTCAAATGCGGTAGGCGTTCCGCCTCTTTGTATATGCCCCAGGACTGTAACCCTCGTCTCATACCCTGTCTTTTTCTCTATCTCTTCTGCCACCCTCTGGCCCATCCCGCCTAACCTAACATGCCCGAATGCATCAAGCTTTTCTTCCTGGGTAACCATGGTGCCTTTTTTAAACTGGGCGCCTTCAGCTACAACTACTATACTGAAATTTTTACCTCTTGAGTGCCTCTTCTTTATAATGTCGCACACCTCTTCCATGTCCACAGGAACTTCAGGTATAAGTATAACATCTGCTCCTCCAGCGAGGCCTGACTCAAGCGCTATCCATCCAGCATGCCTGCCCATAACCTCCACCACCATTACCCTGTTGTGCGATTCTGCGGTCGTGTGAAGCCTGTCTATAGCCTCTGTCACAATATTTATTGCTGTATCAAACCCAAAAGTAACATCTGTGCAGTTTAAATCATTATCTATTGTCTTTGGTGCGCCGACCACATTAAACCCGTCTTTATACAATTTATTAGCTACCCCAAGCGTGTCTTCTCCCCCAACCGCTATCAGGGCCTCCAGCCCCATTTTTTTTAAATTTTCCTTGGCCTTTTTTGCGTCAGCTTCTTTTTTATACAGGTTGGTCCTGGATGTGCACAATATGGTTCCGCCTTTTGGAAGTATCCCTGAAACCGATTGGAGATTTAACTCAACGGTATCGTTCTCGATAAGGCCTTTCCAGCCATTTTTTATCCCAACAACCTGGTAACCTTCCTGGACAGCATATCTAACAACAGCCCTTATCACAGGGTTTAATCCAGGGCAATCTCCTCCGCCAGTCAATATGCCTACTTTTTTCATAATCCCAATCCTCTCTTTTTAACCTTGTCCCGCTGCGTCGGCGGGCCTTTATACCTTGTCCCGCCGACGCAGCGGGACAAGGTTAATTCGGTTTATTCGTTTGTACCTAAAAGCTTATCTACATAATCAGTCGCAAAATCACCTCTTAAAAACAGGGTATCACTCATTACATGTTTATGAAAAGGTATTGTGGTCTTTATCGGAGATATCATAAACTCATCCAGCGCTCTTTGCATTATCTTGATCGCCTCTTGCCTGGTATTCCCATAACAGATAAGTTTGGCTAACATGGAATCATAATATGGGGAAATCTTGTATCCAGGATACACATGAGAATCCACTCTCACGCCCGGTCCGCCCGGGGCATAAAACATATCCACTTTCCCAGGGCAGGGCATAAAATTCTTATCCGGGTCCTCCGCGTTAATCCTGCATTCTATAGCGGCGCCCTTTATCTTAATATCATCCTGCTTAAATCCGAGCTTCATTCCGCTGGCTATCTTTATTTGCTCTTTTATCAGGTCTATGCCTGTAACCATCTCTGTTATAGGGTGCTCTACCTGGATCCTGGTGTTAACCTCTAAAAAATAAAAGTTTTCATTCTTGTCAAAAAGAAACTCCACTGTGCCGGCATTTAAATAATTGCATGCTTTGGCCGCTTTGACAGCCATGTCCCCGACCTTTTTCCTTAATTTGGAATCCATCACAGAGGACGGAGACTCCTCTATTAGCTTTTGATGCCTCCTCTGTATAGTGCAATCCCTTTCTCCAAGCGACACGATATGACCATATTTATCCGCCAGTATCTGCACCTCTATATGTCTTGGCCTTTCAATATACCTCTCCAGATAAACATCCGAACTTCCAAACGCAGCCTCTGCCTCCTGCTGGGCTGTTATGAGCGAGCTAATGAGCCTCACATCATTGTGGCACACCCTCATGCCTTTACCTCCACCGCCAGCAGATGCCTTTATAATAACAGGGTATTTTAACCTCTTAGCTGTCTTTACAGCCTCCTCTTTTGTCTTTATGATACTCTGACTGCCGGGTATAACAGGTATGCCGACTTTCTGCATGGTAAGCCTGGCTGTCATCTTATCTCCCATCATTCTCATATTTTCAGGGGTAGGGCCTATGAATGTTATATCGCAGGACTCGCATATCTCCGCAAAATGCGCGTTTTCAGCAAGAAAACCATAACCAGGATGAATAGCGTCTACATCTGTAATTTCAGCTGCGCTGATAATCGCAGGTATGTTGAGATAACTTTCTGAACTCTGGGCGGGGCCTATACAGACAGCTTCATCAGCCATGCGCGCGCTAAGAGAATCAGCGTCAGCCTCTGAATACACAGTGACTGTCTTTATATCCATCTCTTTGCAGGCGCGAATAATCCTTAGCGCAATCTCGCCGCGATTAGCAATTAATATTTTAGAGAACATAACAAATTAGGGACAAGAGACAAGGAACATGGGACAAGGAAAAATGTAAAAAATAATCCAAAAGCATAGCTATTAAACCTGCCCTTGTCCCTTGTCTCGTGTACCTTGTCCCTTACACTGGTTCTATCATGAACAAAACCTGCCCATACTCAACTGACCTGGCATTTTCTACAAGTATTTCAACTACCTTGCCCTTTACCTCTGATTTTATCTCGTTCATCAGTTTCATTGCCTCAATAATGCATACCACTTGTCCTATTTCTACAGTCTGGCCTATCTCAATATAAGGTTTAGCCTCAGGATTAGGCGCCCTGTAAAAAGTACCTACCATTGGCGCTTTTACCGCTGCAAGATTGCGTTCTTTAGCAGCTGCGGATTCGCTTGTTTTTTCGCCTGCGCTAACAACTTGAGAAGATTTGACTGGAGCACGCTCTTCCATTGCTGTTTCTATCCTGCCTGAACCTGATTTCCTGAGTCTGATCTTCATGCCATCCCGCTCAACCTCAAGCTCCATAAGCTCGTTTTCATTCATAAGCGTTATCAGTTCTTTTATCTCTTTTAGATTCATATTAGGCTCCTATTTTAGGGGCAAGCGACAAGAAACAAGGGACAAGGAAAAATGTAAAAAATAATCCAAAAGCATAGCTATTAACCCTAACCTTGTTCCTTGTCTCATGTCCCTTGTTCCTTCTACGCCCTTCCCACATATTCCTTTGTCCTTGTGTCTATACGCACGACATCGCCTTCGTTTACAAACAAAGGCACTGACACAACAAAGCCTGTCTCTGTCTTCGCGGGCTTATTGCCAGATTTAGAAGTATCTCCCCTGATGGCAGGTTCAGTCCCTACTATTTTCAGGTCTATAAATATCGGCGGTTCAAGCGTAAGGACCTGGCCTTTATATATCAATGCTGTTGTTTCAAGATTTTCTTTCAGATAATTTATCACCTCTCCTACCTGATCCTTATGAAGAGCCATCTGCTCATATGTATCATGGTCCATAAATTCATATATGTCCCCGGCAGTATACAGGTATACAAATGTCCTTTTATCTATTTCAGCTGTCTCTATTTTTTCATTCCTGAAAGTGCGCTCTAATATCGCGCCTGTTTTTATATTTTTTAATCTGGTACGGACAAATGCACTGCCTTTCCCAGGCTTCACATTTTCATAACTCGCCACATAATAAACCGCGCCCTCCAGCTCTATGCTCAACCCATTTTTTATACTATTAATTCCTACCTGCATACTTTATCGCTCCTTTTGTCAACACCTCGCACCCGTTTTCTGTTATCAAAACCGTATCTTCTATCCTTACCCCTCCCCATCCATGGATATAAATACCAGGCTCAATAGTTATTACCATGCCTTTTTCTAACTTTACCTGACTACTCTGGGAAATAGCCGGGATTTCATGGGTTTCAAGGCCTATGCCATGCCCAAGGCTATGAAAGAAAAATCTCCCCATCCCCTTATCTGATATATAACGGCGGGATATATTATCTATGTCTTTAACATAAACGCCTGGTTTAAGATTTTCAATTGCTCTGCTTTGGCTGTCCAGGACTATCTCATATACAGACAGATATTTAGGAGTAATTTTACCCAAAAAAGCTGTCCTTGTCAAGTCAGAATTATACCCGCGATAATTAGCCCCAAGGTCTATAATAACCATCTCGCGAGGCCCCAAAACCTTGCCTGAAGGAGACGCATGAGGCATGGAGGCATTTCTGCCAGAAGCGACTATTATGTCAAAGCCTGCCAGCTGAATATTATGCCTTAGCGCATATATCTCGATTAACCGCCTTATCTTATTCTCGCTTAAACCTGATTTAAGCGCGCTTATGCCATAATTCATTAACTGGCAGCCGTATTTACAAGCCTGCCTTATCTGGCGAATTTCCTCCTCATCTTTTATCATCCTGATGCTCTCTATAACTTGGGACACAGGGACAAGCCTTTTTCTTTTGCCAAGATATTTTTTTAAATTAATATAGCCCTGATAAGATAAACTTCCCGACTCAAAACCTGCTATTTTTGAATTGGTATCAATACAGGCGTGAAGTATAGACTGAAACGCGTTCTCTTTGGCGTTAGTTATCCTGACAGAACACCCATTTGCGTTTTTAACATATTCTTCCTTATATCGGCCATCTGTCACCAGGATTTTCTTTCTGGGAGAGATAAAAAGTATCGCATCCTCTCCTTTTGTGCCAGTAAGGTACGCTATATTCTCTTTTTTTCTCACAATAAGGCAGTCTAACGACTTTTCCGCTAATAAGCTTATTATCTTTTTTTGCCTCTCGAGATGTATCATGCGCAATACTCAAAATTTAACCTTACACTTTAACAATGTTAGGGTATCAAGTTAGCGCGAAGCTCATTTCGTTCGTTTCACTACTTTAAAAGGTTGCGGAGTAGCGAAGCGAAGCTCCACGCGAATAAGGAAATTTCTGTACTATCAAATTAGAATAGCAGGATGCCGCCAATAAAATTATTTCTTTGCGAGGTTGATAGCCGCGTCAAGGCCGTACAGGTAGCTGTCCATACCAAAACCTGATATCTGGCCTCTGGCAACAGGCGCTATTAAAGAATTATGCCTGAAATCCTCTCTCGCATAGATATTAGAGAGATGCACCTCAACAGTCGGGATATCTGTAGCAAGCACAGCGTCTCTTATAGCGACGCTTGTATGGGTATACGCCGCTGGATTTATAAGAAGCGCCTCATATGTGTCTTTTGCCTTGCCTATCTTATCCACTATCTCCCCTTCATGATTCGATTGAAATATATCGATCGACGCCTTTCTTTTTTTGGCAAGCTCCTTTAGTTTTTTATTGATCAGGCCTATAGTAGCCTTGCCATATATCTCAGGCTCTCTATTGCCTAATAAATTAAGATTTGGGCCGTGGATTACAAGTATTTTAATCATGAGAGATTGCCTCCTTATAGCTATGTTTGTCACAGGTTACAGGTTGCAGGCATCAGGTAAAAGCGTAAGACTTGTGTTAATAGCTATGTTTGTCACAGGTTACAGGTCACAGGTTACAGGTAAAAGCGTAATGTTTGTTACCATACGTTCCTACCTGTGACCTGTTACTTGCAACCTGCAACCAAATCTCTTTTTTCTCTACGTTTCTACCTGCGACCTGATACTAAATCGTTTCTTACTCTATCTTCCTACCTGATACCTGTTACTTGTTACCTGTTACAGAAAGATATCTACTCCGCTTCCTCTATAAGCATCACAGGTATTCCGTCTTTAACAGGATATTTCTTTCCGCATTTAATACAGCAGATCTTACTATCTTTCAATTCCACATCTGCCTTGCACGCAGGGCAGGCCAGGATGGCTAATAACTCTTTATCTATCATTTTTTAATCCCCTTTGTTAGGGACATGAGACAAGGAACAAGGGACAAGGAAAAACGTAAAAAATAATCCAAAAGCATAGTTATTAAACCTGACCCTGTCCCCTGTCCCTTGTCCCCTGCCCCTTGTCTACCTTCCATATTAAGTGAAAAAATCCGCCTGCTACACTATAAAGCATAATCATGCCAAGCCACAAAAGCGATACAGCAAATGCCTTTTCATGCCCTATATAACTTTTTAAAAAATATATAAATGCCCCCTCTCTTACGCCAAGTCCGTTTAGTGAAGGCAACATGCTCACTGCCCAGACAAGCGGTATTATCAAAAACAGCCTGAATAACGCAATGTCGCCTCCTATACACAATATAAACAGATATACGCTGAATATAGCCATAGCCTGCAGCCCTATAGATAAAGCTATGGCTTTTATAAGAAGGGTTGGGCTTTTTCTGTAAAGGTTAATAGCTGCATACAGTTTTAATATCTTCTCTTTTATTTTATTAATAATCCCGGATTTACCTGAAGGAGGCTTCCCAGCCAGGTCGCTTTTTCTAAGAATCATTGCCATAAAAACTACTGTAAATATCAACAGGCCAGGCACCATCCATATTATAAATTTATTATCTATGGCCTTGCCAATAAAGAAAATCCCTGTGATAGCTATTAATAAAGTGGCTATAAGGCCAAGTATCCTGTCAGTTAACACAGCCGCGTATGAAGCAGCCCTGTTATCAGTCCTCATGGACGCGTAATGAGCCTTTGCTATATCACCGCCTATGGAAGTCGGTAAAAAATTATTAAAAAAATACCCTATAAAAGTAAGATATACAGCGTCATTTATGGAAAGCTGGACATTCTGGCCTGACATCAGCAACTTAAGCCTGTAGGCAAGCGCCACAGAAAGAAGCGCGTTAATAAAGATAGCGAAAAATATTATAACCTTGTTGGAGCTCTTAAGTATCTCAAAGACCTCTCTGGCGTCTTTTCTCATTATCCACACAAGGACAAGAAGCAGAGCAAAACTCACAATAAAACGCAATATAATTGGCAATTTATTTCTAATCTGCATAGCATGAATGTCCCGCTGCGTCGGCGGGCTTTCTGCCCGCCGACGCAGCGGGACAAGGTTATTTCAACTTTTACTTACCATATAATCATACCCGCGTATCCCACTACGGAACTATAATCGCCTGACGTATCCCCGCTTGTCTGGTATTTTACAAGGCCTGCCTTTTTCGCGCCTAAGTTTTTACATACACTTATAAGGCTGCAAACAGCCGGAAGCCCGCACATAGATATATCATTTTTTTTAACAGCATTAAATAATTTTTCCTCATCCATCCCCACCACAGCGTCTATCGCCAAAGCATCCTTTGTCTTCGCGGCCTCTTCTGATTCATAATGAGTCATATCAGTGGATGCCATAAAAATACATTCCCTGCCTATTTTTTTAAACCCATTGGCTATGTCTTCGCCAAGTTTGCGGCATTCTGACAACCCTGCCATAGGAGATACTGATATCGGCACAATCTTTATATCATTTTTTAAATACTGCAAAAATGGCAGCTCTACTTCTATGGAGTGCTCCTGTAAATGGGCCAGGCTGTCCTCTTTTAAAAGATGGCCTTCTTTTAAAAGAGAGCTCGCTATCTCAGAATCTATTTTAACCTCCCCAAGAGGCGTCATCCAGCTGCCGCTTGTCATAATACTAAACCTTTCTCCATTCCCGGTATGATTGGTGCCCAATATAATAACTGTCTTTTTAATTTCAACCTTTGATATTGTAATGCCTGCCACATAACCAGAATACACATAGCCTGCGTGAGGCATTATCACACCAACGGCCTCTTGTCTTTCCAAATCTGGATCCACCAAACCAGACAGCATTTTCCTAAGGCTTGCTTCTGTCTGCGGATAAAATTGGCCTGCTACAAAAGGCTGTCGTATCATTAATAAGCGAATATCCTATGAGTTATTTTTATGTCTGCGCGAATTAACCCCGAGCGGCCGTATCTTTACACTATGCCGCGAGGGGTAAATTCTGTTCATCTATTTACCTTGCAAGATTAATACTGCGCATTTATCAAGCGTTAAAATCCTTTTCGCGGCCCGCTTAATATCTTCAAGCGTAACAGAATCTATATTTTTATCAAAATTTTTGTAATCATCATACCCTATCCCGTAAAGCTCATCCATTGCCGCGCTAAAAATAAAGCCAGAGTTTGTCTGCATGTTTACCTTGCGCGTCGCCTTTAAATAATTTTTCGATCTTTCCATATCTTCTTTGCTAATGCCCTTTTTTGCCGCAAGATCCAGTTCAATAAATATCCTCTGTTTTGCCTTTTGTATGTTTTCTTTTGAGGTGAGGCCGTATACAACCATATATCCAGGATCTATGCCAGGGGCATTAAAAGCGCCTACAGCATACGCAAGGCCTTTTTCCTCTCTCACGCTTTTGAATAATATGCCTGAAGGGCTTGAAAGAACGTTTGAAAGTATTTCAACAGCATACCGGTCTTTGTCATAAATATCTATGCCGCTGAATCCCACTAGTATAAGCGATTGATCTCTGCCAGTAATTACAGTATTTTCTATGATTTTTTCAATGGGCGGCTCTTTTGCAGGGGAGGGTTTAAAACCATCCCCTGTATTTATTTTTGAAAAATATTTTTCAATCAGGCCTTTCATATCCTCGCTTTTAAAATCGCCAGATACGCCTATTACAATATTTTTCCCGGAGACAACATCTCTATAAAAATCTAACACAGAATCCCTGGTAATGCTATTAACGCTTGAAGCTGAACCGATTGCCTGAAATCTGTATGGATGCGCCTTGTAGAGCATTTCTTTTAATAATCTATGGCCGTAGTCAACTATGTCATTATCCTGCATCCCTATAGCCTGGATAGTTTCTTTCTTTTCCCTTTTGAGCTCATCTTCAGGAAAAGACGGGTTTAATAAAATATCAGAGGCGAATTTAAGGCCGTCTTCAATGCGCTCATTGAGGCATGTGAGGTTAATTCCAAGGCTATTGTTGCCGGAGTACGTATTTAAAGAAATTGCCCTGGATTCATAAAACCGCGATATATCACTTCTTGCCATGGAATTTGAGCCGTCTAAAAACATCCTGCTTAAAAGCATTGAGATACCGTTATTAGTTCCGTTCTCAAGCCTTACCCCACCCTTAAGCAAGATAGATACTGAGATTACAGGCAGACTGTGATTTTCGGATAATATTAACGGAATGCTATTGGAAAGCAATGTTTTATTAGCGCCTTCATGGTTTCTTTCCATAGTAGCCTCATAGCCACTATTCAATGCTGAGCCGGATTTGCTCAAGAGGGCGATAGTCATATTCTGTACATTCAGATATTTTAAAGCCGCTCGCTTTACATCTTCCGCGCTTACGGCTTTTATATTCTCCACATATTGCCTGAAAAAATCAGGAGCGCCTGTTAAAAGCTGGCTCTGAGCCATATCGCTAGCCCGAGACCCTATCGTCTCTTTCTGGTAGACATAATCTGCGATAAAATTATTTTTTGCTTTTATAATATCATCTTCGCTTACGCCGTTTTGTTTTACATTTTCTATCTGGCTAAGCGCGGATTTTATTGCGCTGTTTACATCCTCTTCCTTCAGCACGCATGATATAACAAAAAGCCCTGGATCCCTGGGCGTATAATTATACGCGGAAACAGAAAGCACTATCTGTTCTTTTATCCTAAGATTTTCGTTCAATAAAGAGCTTTCCCCGTTTCCCATTATAAAAGATAAGATATCCATCGCGTATAAGTCCTCGCTAAGTATATCAGTAGAATGAAACGCTATGTTCAGATACGCCCCTTCTATATCCGCCTTTTCCTCCACGATCCTCTGCGCCACCTGCAATGGCTCTTGGGGCCTTACATCAACTGAATTATCGCCTCTTTGCATGCGCCCAAAAGATTTACTTATCTTATCAAGCGCGCCTTTTGCGTCTATATCCCCGACAACGGCAATCACCATTCTTTGGGGGACATACACTTTTTTAAAAAACTTCACAATATCCTGTCTGCCAAGTTTTTTAAAATTATCTTTATATCCTATAGGGCTCAAGCGGTAAGGATGCCTTAAAAACGCTGTTTCAAACATCATGCGAGACAGCCTCTTAGATGGGTCGTCTTTATTCATATCCATTTCTCTTTCTATGACAGCTGTTTCTTTTTTCATCTCGCCTTGGTCAAAAACAGGATCTGTAAGCATTTCTTTAAGCACATCCAGCGCTATGTCAAAGTGGTCCTTAAGTATAGTTATACTATAACCTGTATAATCATAAGAAGTATAGCCTTCTATACTGCCCCCATATTTATTTAATATATCTTCTATGGATCCCACAGGATACTTTTTAGTCCCTTTGAAAAGCATGTGCTCTGTGAGGTGGCTTATGCCTGTCCCGCTGTATTCTGCTTCAGACGCGGAGCCTGAATCAATAGATACAGAAAAGACCACAATCGGGTTCCTGTGGTCTTCCTGGACAATAACCTTGAGGCCATTGTCTAAAGTCGCTACGTTTTGGGCATTTAAAGGCGCCTGCATAAAAACGCCTAAAACAAAAAATGCCAAGAGAGATATTAAAATAATTTTTTTTATCATCTTGGGCACATGGTAGGGGGCAGGCGAGCCCGCCCCCTACATTTAATATCCAGAATCAATACCTGCCGGTTGACTTGGGTGAACGCTGTTTTCTTCTTCTTTTTTCGCTCGGTTTCTCATAATGCTTGCGGGCTTTCAGCAGCTTTAATAAACCATCGCGCTCTATCTTCTTCTTAAAGCGCCTGAGGGCTTTTTCCAAAGACTCCCCAGGAGCTATATCTATTCTCGACATTCGTCATTCACCCCCTCAAATGCGCAAAGCGCATCTGATCCCAACCCAGCGTAAAAATGCGAACAAAATGAGCGTTTTAGCTGGAGAAGAATCGCTAATATCTATTAAATTTTACATAAAACAACTGCGAGTGTCAAGCAAAATGCCCAAAACTGTGCATTATTTGAATAACTAGGTTACATATTCAACTGCGCTGGCTTTGCCAGCTCTGGCAGGTTTGAGAAAAGCCTCGCCGATTCGAGCGGGCATGGTGTCCCGCTGCGTCGGCGGGCTTTGCCCGCCGACGCAGCGGGACGAGCAACCCAAAACTGACTAAAAGAACTTATTCATCCTTCTTGGAAGGCGGTTCATCGTCTTTCATGCCTTTTTTGAATTCGCCTATTGCCTTGCCAAGATTCCTTCCGATTTCAGGCAGTTTAGCTGCCCCGAACACCAAAAGGCATATAACCAATATCAAAATCAGTTCTGGCATACCTATTCCAAACATTACAAACCCCCTTGTTTGCCACAGGTTACAGGTTACAAATATCAGGTAAAAGCGTAAGATTTGTGTTAATAGCTATGTTTGTCACAGGTTATCCCTCGCGTCAGAATATAAAATTAGGGACGCTCGGGACAGGCAGGTTACATGTAAAAGCGCAAGACTTGTGTTAATAGCTATGTTTGTCACAGGTTACAGGTCACAGGTTACAGGTAAAAGCGTAATGTATGTTACCCTGCGTTTCTACCTGCAACCTGTTACCTGCAACCTGATACTAAATCGCTTCTTTCCCTACGCTTCTACCTGCAACCTGTGACTTGTAACCTGATACTAAATCGCTTCTTTCCCTGCGTTTCTACCTGCGACCTGTTACCTGTAACCTGATACTCTATGCTATTTTTTCTACTATTTTCTTCACATTTACATATTTCTTAATCAGCTTCTTGACTATTACAGTCTTCTCTTTATCCTCTGGCCTGATTTTGACAGCTAGATCGTGTATCATAGAAGCCACTATGTAGGTATGCTCCATGCTAAAAAGTACGGGAATCCCTGTCCTTTCTATCAATGACATTATCTTAGGATGCGGCATTATTCCGCCTGTCAGTATTATTCCAGATATTGCGTTATATCTTCCCAAAAGATGCATGCTCAACGCAGTCATAATCAGGTCTTCTCTGTCACCTGGCGTAATCAGGAGAGACCCTTCTTCTATATAACCAAGCGCGTCATGCGGGGACATAGCGCCTATTAATATGTTTTTCACCTTATTCTGTACGCCTATCCTCTTTGAAATTAACTGTATATCTGTTTCTTCGATAATATGTTGTATTGTAGGAACTGAAAGCGATGGTGTATAAGGTATGATGCCCAGAACATCTATGCCTCTTTTCTTCAAGCCAAGGTTCAGCATCTTGCTTATTTTTTTATATTTAGAGACTACAATCTTATTTACTATAACCCCTATAACCTCTACCCCTTCTTTTTCAAATAATGCCATGTTAAGCTCTATCTCGTCTATAGGCTTGCCAATCCCTCCTGAAGTTACCAGAATTACCTTTGCATCCAGAATATTTGCGACCCTCGCGTTTGAGAGGTCAAAAATAGAGCCGACACCTGCATGGCCTGTACCCTCTATTACTACCAGCTCCTTTCTTCTGGATATGCGGTCAAAAGACGCGACAATATTATCAACTAATTTCCTATGATCTCCTTTTTTTATATATTTTTCAGTAAATCCTCTTTCTATGGCAACAGGGCTCATATCTTTTACAGAACACCTCATCCCGCACACCTTTTCTATAAGCACGGAATCCTCATCTACTTTATGGCCATGCTCAAATACATACCTCTGGCCGACAGGCTTAATAAATCCTACGCTCCTGAATCTTTCCCTGAAAACATGTATAAGCCCAAGCGATACGGTAGTTTTTCCGTCATTTTGCTGCGTTGCAGCAATAAAAAGCCTTTTTTGGATCATGCGCTTCCTCTGTTGCCTAAGCGATCTATTTCTTTTCCCATTTTAACAATTCAGTAACCTTTGACAAGGTAGATCCTTCGTCTATTTCCTTCCTAAGCCTGTCCTCTGTTTCCATGACAGCCATTGCCCTGTTTGCAAACTCCACTGCCCTGTCTTTTGGGACGACAACTACTCCATCATCATCCCCAAGTATCCAATCTCCGCTGAATATCCTTACCCCGCCGGCATTCACAGCTACGCCTATCTCTCCAAATCCTTTCGGCTCTCCCGCTGATGGGAAGATAATCCTTGAAAAGGCTGGAAACTTAAGCCCCCTTATCTCTTTAACATCCCTTATAGCCCCGTCTATTACAACTCCTGCTATTCTTTTCTGAATAGCGCCACGCGTTGCGAGCTCCCCCCATATAGCCGGTCCTGCGCCCCCCGCGTCAATAACAATAACCTGGCCCTCCAACGCAATATCAATCGCCTCTACAGGCTTTGCCCAGTCTCCGGGATATGTACGGACTGTCAGGGCCTGGCCGCACATCTTTAATCCAGGGTTGACGCTTATAATATCTTTTAATGCCCCCTGCCTGTGCATTGCGTCAGAGAGATTGGATGTAGATACCTTCATCAGTATCTTCGCTATATCTTTTTCAGAGCCCCTCTTAAAAAGGCTTGTTTTTATTTTCTCAAGCCTGGTTATAGCGCGTTTTATTTCCCTTGCGGCTTTCTCCGCGTCCTTTGATTTATTAATAGCCCCGCCCACTATAATTATACTCGCGCCTGATTTGACAGCATCAGGGGCTGTCTCAGAATTTATTCCGCCTGCTACCGCTACAGGGATAGACAGGCTGCTCGCAATATCTGTAATTTCGCTAAAAGGGTTTTTGGCATGCATCTGATCGTCAATAGAGCAGTGTATGCCGATATAATCAACGCCTAATTTTGCCACTTCAATCGCCCTTTTTTTAGCGTCCTTTATCGCGATCAAATCAGCCTGTATCTTTGCTCCGTAATTACGGCCTGCCTCAACGCATTCTTTTATTGTAGCGTCGCTCGCCGCGCCCAGGACGCAAACAATATTCGCGCCTGATTTTGCCGCCATCTCCACCTCTGTGCGGCCCGCATCCATGATTTTCATATCAGCTACAATCGTCTTATCAGGAAATAGTTCGCGCAGTTTTCTTACAGCGCTCAAGCCTTCGCTTTTTATTAAAGGCGTGCCTGCCTCTATCCAGTCAACCCCGCCTCTCACTGCCTCATCAGCGCACTTAATCGCCCGGCTTAAATCCACAAAATCTAAAGCTAATTGTAATATTGGCTTCATTTTAACCTGGTCAACCTGCCAGGTTGCCCAAATGGGCAACCTGGCAGGTTTATCTGTCTATCTATTCTCCTATTATCTGCACTATTATATCACGTTCCCTGGGCCTATTATCAAAATCAACAAATATTATCTGCTGCCATTTACCTAATTGCATTTTCCCGTTAATAAAAGGTACTGTTATCCCTGGGCCTAAGAAAGAAGCTCTCACGTGAGAATATCCATTGCCATCCTGCCATCTTATATTATGCTGATAAACCCCTGATTTAGGCGCTATCTTTTCAAAAAATACTTTCAGGTCATCCACAAGGCCAGGCTCATATTCAACAGTTGTGATGCCGCCTGTAGAGCCAGGTACAAAAACAGTTACAGAGCCATTTGCCAGCTCAGCGTTCAAAACAGATGACGCCACTTCTGTGGTAATATTTATTATATCCGTATCGCCTTTTGTGCTAAGATGTATTTTTTTATTTATAATCTTCATGTTTCTACCCCTCCTTAACTTTACAAATGGTGCATGGCACGAATTGTAAAGTTGAGACCGTTGAAAAACCCTTTATTTGTTAACTAATTTTCTCCGTCGGTAAAAATCTACTTTACCGACGATAAAATGCTGTTATGT